>Ga0182030_10003242_pt1 | contig 34722 bp, 43 predicted proteins | sample 812S3MmetaG_FD_121299 | JGI IMG/M metagenome (GOLD analysis project Ga0182030, IMG submission 121299) | Permafrost microbial communities from Stordalen Mire, Sweden - 812S3M metaG (Illumina Assembly) | ecosystem: Environmental > Terrestrial > Soil > Wetlands > Permafrost | place: Sweden...
CTCGCACCTAAGGTTTATGATCACCAACTCTGCCGGCAAACGCGCCTACGGTGTGAAATCACGAACAAAATCTTTTTGCGGGATTCATACGTAGTAAAACTAGAGTCTAGTCTGTTGCAGGAACATTTAAAAGGGAATTTTCCCTACCACGTGTTATCGCCCAAAATGCGCAGAGAAAACATATGACACTCAGGTGATCTGCAACGCGTGAACTGCCGATCCAAGCCGCATCGCGGAGCATTTCTCTCGTCTCTTCACCGTATGCAATGAAAACTTCCTCATCATGACGAGGAGGCATCAGCACATCGCACGAAGCCGTCATGCTTGTCGACAGTCCCTCTTCCGTGCAAGCATTCCTCAGAGCTCCATCCTCCTTTCCGCTAGCAACTCTGACGTCTTGGGCTTCACCTATCTTACAGCGACAGCATCATGTCGTACCCAGCACAAGACCCTTCTCAATTTCCGGGAGCAGCGCTTTATCAAGCTATCCGGTGAGATGAAGACACAACGAACAACTCTGGTTGGTAATTATGGAGAGGAAGTCTGATGTTTCGTAAAGTTTTTTCTGTCTATAAACATTGAGCTCTCCAGGCAACCAAAAAGCAGACCACATTGCTGTGCACCTATCACAGAAGTTTGCATGACGATACGTTGTACTATCGTGACCAATGGCGACATTGGTTTCAGAATCACTCCGATTCGAATCATTGTCTAAGCTCCTTCTTTCAGACGCCCTTTCGTCCATGAGGAAGATCAGGCTGGGAATAAAAAACGTCGATGTCCAGCTAGCGATGACTCGGATATCAAGCTTAGTGATGCGGAAAGCCACTGGTATGATTCGTTACTGTCTATTGGTTTTCGATTGAAGAAGTTGATGAGGCTATATGACATGGAGGGAATTGATGTTGCGAGGCAGCAGCAGCGGCCAAGCCTGCGTCAATCCACCAATGAAGAGGCAGCGATTCCGCCCTCAATACTATTTCTCGTTTGGGAATGTGCTGGAGGGGGGCTTAGCTACCTCAAACTCGACAGGATCGATGGAAGGACGCAGCAAAGTTCGCAATATTTTCGAAAGGAAATATATTTATAGTTATATTTCTTGAGCATTAAATGCCATCAAATAAATGCATCCCGTATCATAAGAACAAATTGGGTGTTCTCCTTGGCCGAGACCGAAATTGAAGTCTCCAAAGTTCATGGATACATGTCGTGCATCGCTTAGATGAGATCTTGATTTCACTGAAAAAATTCCCGGCTCAAGATCTTCGGAATTAAAATCAGAAATCATCTTGAGTGATTTGTTTCCCCTTAGTGAGCTCCTTCCTGTTGAGGGACTGAGGGATCCTTTTGGATTTTGCCAAGAGAAAGCCCCCATAACCAGCACTTGTAGAAACACCTACTTTCCCGCCCGCCCAAAGACTTCAAGATCTGCAATTCAGCGACATGCATTACTCATATCTTATTTCAATCCCACTAACAACCATTGCTCTCGATTCCCCAATACCTCTTAGAGCCAACAAGAAATCCGAAGACGACAGCACCGAACCTCTTTATCAAGCACATCCAACTCAGAACTTAAGGATGAAGCTCAATTTCACCTGTCCACGAAGCCTACCCATACAACGAAAAGCACAGCCAAATGCGCCTGTGAAAATCTCCGCGATTTCAAAGGAGATGAACACAACAAGCTGCCGGAATCGGATAGCTTTGCAGTCCTAAAGATTTTTGGTAATTTTGTCCCCCATGGCGTAGTGACAAAGAAGCCGAAAAAGGAAGAATTTGGACCTTGGCCTAGGCACGGGAAAATAATCAGGAATGGATTCTACGATGAAAAGTTTAAAGCGCTCCTCGAATGCCTCCCCAAAAAATATCAGGATAGCGAGAAGACAAGAAAGGCTTGGATATGGTCTTATCTAGAAAAGTTCAAATTGGAATCTACTTTCCCATTTGTTTCTGTAAATTTCGGGGCTGGGTGTATGAAGTCTGGGTACCTGTCGGTAATGAAAAACTAGTTTTTAGAGAAGTCGAAGGAACTATCGAGACTCTCCAATATCGAGGGCAATTGTGGGGGAGGCTCAGTGTCCAGAATTCCACCCAGGGCGCCGGGTAAGCCAACGAAATGCTCCTGCAAAACGACACGAAATGAATGGCCCAGCTGGTTTACCGAGAAGGAGATAAATTTACTAGAACCAAACCCGACACGGCTTTAACGAAATACAACACCGCTTTAATCCAATTCTCAGGTTCACGTTTCCCAGGTAGCTTCTTGGAACGGAGTGATGAATTAGATCAAAACGGTTACTTGGAGTCCGAAGCAGTGGGAAGACCAAGCCATATCGGTGTTGACAAGTTTAACAACCAAATTGCGGAATGCCTGACAGAGGATGTAAGAGGCTTAAGGAGATGTGGACCGTCGAGGCTTCTATCACACGGTCAAAGGCCTGGGAGACTAAGGTGTGCGTGCTTATAACGACTATAAACTGCGTTTCTGAGAAGATGAAAGAGCTATCGGGCCTGGGCGATATTGGTTGTGAAAAGAATCTGCGGACCGACAAGGTAGATCGGAAAGTAACAGAAGATGACTTACAAAGAGCGGCTTCACAAGTAAAAAAAGGGGGGAGCTTCTTCTGAAATTGAGTAGGATTAGATTCCAGATGCGGAGATAGCAATGCGAGTACGTCCATCTCAAACCCAGACGCATGTGATGTAATCTTTTCGCTGAAGAGCACAAAGGGGAAGTCCAAAGCACCAGTAAAAAAAAAGAGATCTCTGTTCTCAATATTATTTCCCGACTGTTACTGCTCCCCTGAACTTCCAGCACTAGAAAGTTTCGACTGTGGAATTTTGAACGTGGGGCTCAGCCACTTCCCGAATATGTAGGATCGAGGCGGGTTCGCAAAACTTTCCAGAAATGAGACATCTATTTATAGGCTTTGTGTCCAATGCCCATGGAATCAATGAAATCGGTTGGTTAGGAAGGAAAAAGTTGCTCTGCCTGGGTGTGATGAATAGAGGCCTTCGGAAAGTACATGCCATGTGCATAAGGAAAGAACTATTGTCTTCGAATGCGTTCCCTATCTCGTGAACTACGAGATATTGAACGGCAGCTTGAACATGTATCTGACTTTGCATTTCTTTCAGAAGTACTCCACAATCTTCGAATCCAACACAGGAAGCGACCCGGCATACCTAACTCATGCATCGAAAACCATCGATCAGATTGCATACTCCTCTCTGATGAACTTCATCAGCGTTTCTAATCTTCAACATGCATTTAGTCCATTCAAGAAAGTATAGCCTCCCTGCGACACACTCCAGGCGATACCTCAGCGGGATATCTAGTCCACACTTGCACGAAGTCAGAAGCCCAACGCCCATAACAAATATCAAGCATATCACTCTAATAATGTAAATTTTTTTCACTCCAATTAGTCCAAATCCATGTCCTCAGAATCAGAAGAATCAGAGTCAGTGCCATACCCCGAGATACTCTCGTCCTCGGAATCTGACTCCCACTCAGCCTCTAATAACGCCTCCAAACCAATACCTAGACTCTTATCCAACGCCTCGTGAAGTTCACTGGCCGGCAAGCGTTGCCACACGCACTCAGCCTCGAAATTCGTGTGCGGAGTGCCATCGCCAGGGTTATTGTGTTGCATGGGCCAAGCAGACTTGCCGAGGACATACCATTCTAACAATTGTACGTCGGAGCTGAGGCGGATTTTATTCTTATATAGCGTCCAATCGTTGTTGTAGATTTCAACGTCATCGTCTGTCGCAAGTAGTTCGAATTTTTTGAGGTGCATTTTGTCGCGCAGGTTAGTAAGGAGGTCTTTCACGGGTGGATCGTCGACGATGACGAAGGCTTCTTCGCTGAGATGGAGATGTTTGAGGGTGGGTGCATGGCGGAAGAGAAATGGCATGAGGTCTTGATGGCCGAGGCGTAGTTCTTGGATGTTTAGGCTTTTGAGGCTGGGGAAGCTGACGCGACAGAAGGCTTGGCCGAATAGCTCTTGGAAGTCGATGGCTCTGAATGATATATCATCGTTGTGGTAAGCAATGGTTAGGTCGCTTAGGAAATGCATTGAACCTAGGAAAGTGCTGAATCCTTCGACCGATTCAGGGCAGTTATAGGATCTTGGGAATGCAGCTAGACCGAATCGAAGCATGCGAAGCTGAGAGACTGCTTTCCTCAATCCTTCTTGTATAAGCGGGTTGTGGGCCTTTTCATCGGTTTCCTCCTGCTCTCCATATCTAGCGTAAGTAGTTCGACAAAGCGGCCCGAAGCAATCAATCGGGAGATAATCTAAGTCCAACTCTTGGATGGGGCTCGGGAGGCGTTGAGCAGCTAAGAGAATGCTCGAGTATCTTGCGGTCGCTACTGAAGGGTCCTGAAAGTTTGGATCTTCTGCATCATCCACGTCGTCGAGCATCGTGTCCCAGACATCGTCCACATGCAAACGAGATCCGAAGAAAGGGTCTTCCTCGGATGTTACGCTGATGGACGAAAGATTGATAAGGCGAGGGAAAATCTCATCCAACATGTCCTTACTGCTATGGATCTTCCAGGACTCATTATCGTACAGCCGACTTGCGAGAATCTTTATTTGTCTGACGTCGTTGGGCCTACGCGGAAAATGCTGCGACGCCTGCGCCATAGCATCCATCAGCAGTTCCATGTTCATATCTCCAGCAAAGAACTTGAGGGTTCGAATTCCCTTTGCAAGCAATGGGCTTTCGGAGATTTTCTCGAGCCGTACCATATCATTGAGATGAGGACGAATAGCGAACCCATCTCTAAAGATATGCTCCGCGCATAAACGTGACCAAGAACGTGACGCGAGTCGGAGGCTTTTGATATCTTTGACCTTGAGAATTACAATAAGATAAACCTTCAATTCGTCGGGGAGCGCAGATAGCAAGTCGGGGTTTGGTGCTCCAGGTGTTGAAGCGGTTTGGTGGGAGCTTTCCATCACTGGGCTGCTATTTGCGACGAGATGCTATCTAGTCTGATCAGTATAGATTCATTTCCGAAGTTACGTTAGAAGTCAAACCTGTGATGGATAATACCTCAATCCATCAGAGTTTTAGATCTCAAAGTTCCTCTCTGGACCGTTATCCAGATCGAGATAAATTTCGAAGAGTTGAAGAGGTACAAAATTGCCGAAAATTGACCTTATCATTCGAATTTATTTTACCGAGATGCACGTGACAAGACCCCTTTGTCGCCCCGTCGGCTATTTGCATGTCTGCACTCGATGAAGAATGTGCTGGGATTTTACTTGCTTGTGGGGAGGCGCTGAAGGGGTGACTCTCAGCATCTTTCTAATATGAATTGCTCGAGATCCAGCATCTCCAGGTGAATGAAGTGCCGCGGGTTCTATTTAGCGCGTTTACTACCTACACATCTTTATCGCGAAGCATCTTCTAAAGTACATACACTCAAAATTCGAGGAATATCTGACCGCAAAATATCAAGATCGTCAGAGGAAGGACTGTTCAGAGAATGCTTCTTTCTGTGAGTCTCTTTACTATTTTACTGCCACACCAACTTGAACATATCCCTAACCTCTTTCTCGTAGCCAACGACAACCAGATTTTTAAACCCAGATTTTAAAACCTGTAATTAGTTGCAAATACACAGCCACAGGAGCCGAAATCTTCCCCTTGGCGACCAGGGATTCGCAGCCGACCGTCCTTGAACCATCAAAACACACCATTGACAAGAAGAAAGGGTTATCCGATCTTGCCTTCGAACTCTACGCTCAAAAATTTGAATCGCTCGGCCTTCGCGACGCAGTCAACCTCGTCTGGCATCTCGAGCGCTCGCTGCTGCTGGTGAATATCAGCTCTTCAAGCAAGGATTCTTTGTCATTCGACCTCATCGAGATGATATGCGGCGCCTCGAGGAGCTATGCCAATCTCCCAAGTTCGCCGGCAAAATCACGGATATCAAGATTTTTATCGGCGATATCCAATATAGCAGTTGGCTCGACGGGATCAAAGAAGATGAGAGCTGGATAGTGGGCTCTTGTTCCACAACCAGTGACAAGGTCGATGAAATCAAAACCGGACTACGCGTCTCCTAAGATCGATAGAGAATCTGATATGTCTTGTGGAGAAGCACAATGAACTTCATTGCAACGAAAAGATACTACGTAAAGCATTCTCATGTTTCCCGAACCCCCGAACTGTTCACGCCACATCGATACAATATCCATTCCCGATCAATGATACGACTGACGAAGAACTGCGTGAAGACTGGTCATGGCGCATTGACCGCACTCGCATATGGGAATTTCAGCATGTACGGGCAGGTTCCACATGTTATAATTCCATCATAAATACTATTAAAGCAGCTCCTGTTCCTAAGCTCCATGCCTCGACTGCGGTCGCTCGATTCGCACTTGAACATCCTACATGAGCCCACGGCGAATATGGGAGGTATAGGGACAGCAAGTGATGTCGAGCTCTGCTTTCTAAACCGGTTTTGGTATTGGATAACTTGGCCGCATTTGGAAAAGAGCCGTCTTTTAAGGATCAGGGGCGGAAAGAAGAACTTTTGTGCATTTCTCCAGAGACATTCAAGCACACTTAAATATTTGCGTCTGTTCCGCATGAATTGGGCCACAGACTAAGCGGCTGATTTGTGTAAGGAAGTAATTCCGGATTTGGATTTGACGTGGGAAATAGCCTTTTGGAATTTTTGAGCAGCCATCTCAGCGTTTCCCCAGATGGTAGAACGTACATTCGACTTACTTGGTGGGGTTGGTGAATTCAGACATCACTGGCAGCGTGCTGATTTCAAGTAAGAAAACGTAGAATGAAAACCGAAGTATGATTTTGTTGATCCTTGAGCAAAAACATGTTCTGGAATTCGATCTAAGTGGAGTGCTTGGACATGAGAAATAGCGCTGGCTACTGTTGTGACCGAAATATAAATCCTGGAAGCAATGCCAATTTTTCGTCGCCATCTGAGGACAAATCTCGGTTCCGGTTCCGCATACGGAGTCTAATCCTTCCACATCCTTAATTAAGCTTCACAAATGGAGATAGATGGCCAGCATGGACCTTCAACTGTGTGATTTCGTTCGCAAACCAAGAAGATTTGGAGACATCGTCTCGATACGGTCGATTGAGGAAACCCCATCCCGAAAGAGCCCATGTGTTGCCGCAGCTGCCCAAGCAGTTGATATGAGCTTGAGGTTAAGGATGTCCTGGGTATTCAAGCGATTGGTAATATCGAAGAATATCAGTGAAGTTAAAGTCGACGCACTTCGGTTCACGCATGTTGTCCTGTAGGATTACTCATCGATGATTTTCCTCGAAGAGATCCTATCCGAGGGCTCTCCCAGGACTTTCAATTGCAGAATCAAATTAACGAAAATTAACCATCGAAGAAAAGAGCAGAACGGGGGATATATATCCTCGGCATTCCGCTCATCTCGATGACCGGTTTGGATCCATCTCATTAAAACAGCGAGCAGTCAAACACCGCCCCGATTGATGATGGAAAGAGCTCAGGAGTAGGCATATTCCGAAAGCCTTGCCAACAAATGACGGAAATGAGTCCATGAGTCCAGGATCACGATCCCTCCTTCTTTTCGAGATGCCATACAATTGCCGTTGAAGCATAGTCCAACCCTAAAGAGCCACGACCTCGGCACATCTCAATATTTCCCCATCGAGGGAACGCCACAGACGCGCGCAAGAGCCTTCTTAAGTCACTCTCAACGCGTTCTGCAACCCTATTCCTTCGGAAGAAATCCGAAGCAATCTCACGCGGACATATACCCCGCTTCAACGTCCACATCTACGACCCCGCATGAGATCCGGTCGATCATCCGGCGGTTCCTGAACGGGCCCATGGTTGACAGCGAACCAAGCATTCTTAAGTTAACGTTACTTTTAAGTTTAAGTTTTCGTTGCGACTAGTCACTGCAGTGTAAACGCTTCGAGAATGTGTACTGCAGCCCTGAATGATAGAGTCGGCATGTGCATGGCTAGTTGGCCACAAACACGATAATGCGTCGCTCATGGGACTCTTTGGGGCTCAAATTTCCGACCTTGCAGGTGTTTTGGGAACACCTAGGAATTGCTAGGATATAAAATCTTTGCCAATACACAGTTTATACCCAGGAGAGTTAGTCAAGAGAGCGAATTCTATTTCGATCGCCATAGATCGCCGGGAGTCAAGACTTGTGATTGGGGCCTTAAAGTTCTTTTTGGAAACGCGCTTCTAAGCCATACGCTAGCGATTGAACTATCGGCTTTTATTTACGCAATAAGGAATTGATCTTACAGGGCATTGAGCGTCGGGCGCTATGAGAAGGGGCTCGTACCGTCAGATCTCACCTAATCACTGCTGCGGTCTCTTTTACGCAACATGTGGTCAAATTTAGGTCAGGCTATCTCTTGCATGTCATCAAATCTCACTTTTCTGATTCAAGTCAGTCTTACTAACGTATCTATCCTTGCTCTCAGCCCTCAGCCCCTCTTGGCTATTTCTTGCTGGGTTAAGGTAATTTCCATTACCGGCAACTTTTGTATATATGATCTTGAAGTGTCAATGTATCTTTCCTCAGTCAGCTTGAATTCAGAGTTTCTCATATTTCCCTATTTGTTTTTAGCCAGTAGTCATGAAGTTTCATGTCTATGCAGCTGCTCTTGCGGCCTCCGCGAGCTTTGTTTCTGCCGCATCAACATTCAGTCCGGCCAGGCCACCGGCAATTCCACTTGCAGGTATTTATTGTGAGATACATTCCATGCTCAGATCTTACAGCGATACAGTCAAATCGCCATATATGCAAACATGGCTAGAAGTTGGCAGTGATAATGGGGGAAGTTCGGGAGGAAATCTTGCTGGGTACTGGCCGTAAGTCTACGGCACCTTTCTTCAAGGACTCCTTAACTAATTCGATATAGACGGTTTTGGGCGTGAGTGATGAGGAGAAATTCTAAAATACAGAATGACAGCTGACCATACAGTGGTCCTCAACCTGGCGATGTTGCAGGACCCCACGGGTCTGTCACGGGATGGGCCGGATTGATCAAAGTTGATGGAACATCCTATACCTGGATGGGAGCACCGCAAATAAACGGAAGCTTCCCTGAAAATGTCAACCAGGAGAGTTTTGAGTACACTTCTCAAAGATCGACATTCATGATGAATGTAGGCGGGAAGGTGTCAATGAATGTCACGTTCATTTCGCCCATTACTCCTACCGATCTTAAACGCCAATCAGTTATTGGCACTTACCTTGATGTCACGGTTGCTTCAATTGATGGCGCGACCCATTCGGTGCAGCTGTATGCTGATACTACAGCGGGTATGTACTATCCAATCATTGCTCTGAGCTGTCCCACCTTCGCAAGGTCCTCATGACGGGCGGGCAAAATCATTGAAACCTAGATCAGGCTTTCTTAAAGATTATGCTGCTAATTAAAATGTTTAGAATGGGTCTCGATTCACGACACTGATGTCGCACAATGGAGGCAAGTATTGCTCGTTCAAATTCTCGCTCTAACGCTAACAACATGACAGTTATGGAGTGCAAAACGGAATAGCATCGCATCAAATGTCGAAACAGGATCAGAGCGAATTCAATGCCGACTATGCCGATGACGCCGCCCACTGGGGCACCTGGTACTGGTCGACCGCTGCAAATTCTGGAATGACTTATCAGTCTGGCCAAGATACCGTCGTGCGAGGAAATTTCCTGAACAATGGTGTTCTCCCCAACACCCAGGACTCTAATTACAGAGCTATCAACAACGACTACCCAGTATTTGCCTTTAGTAAGCGTATCTGAAACGTTTACTTTGAGTATGGGACTGATCTTGACAGCCAACGCTCTCGGCAATGTCGGAACTACCCCAGTATCGACGCTTTATACTATTGTCCACGCCCAGCAGAACGCTATCTACTTCAACGGAGCGAATGGAGATGTTTCAGTCCCATCTCTGTGGACTAGCTACTGGAGTGCTGATTTGGATATGGTATGCGAAGTCACCCGACAGTCGGAAGAATAAGTCTAATCTTTGGCCAGGTCGACTTTTTCTACAATGACTTCTTGAACAAGGATGGGGCTATCGATTATCTTTTCGCTGTTGACTCGCTGGCCGCCGGCGGGCAAGATTATCTTACGATCACATCCCTCTCAGCACGTCAAGCTTTCGCCGCGGTACAACTGACTGGAACTCCATCAAAGCCATATCTCTTCCTCAAAGAAATAAGTTCCGATGGAAACATCCAGACTGTCGACGTTCTGTTTCCAACTATGCCTATTTTCTTATACTCAAACCCAATACTTGTGAAATATCTCCTCGATCCTCTCTACGAGAACCAAGAAGCAGGCAAATTCCCCCAGACATATGCGATGCACGACCTGGGACCCAACTATCCACGCGCTATCGGACATCCCACTGGCGACGGAGGTAAGAAATTCTTATACTCAAAGCATCGCATGCTCACACCCCCTCAGAAAATATGCCCCTCGAAGAATGCGGCAACATGATAATAACCACTCTCGCCTACGCCCAACGAACCAACGACATCGCCTACCTCTCCCAACATTACGCTATCATGAAACAATGGACCGGCTACCTTGTTCAAGAAGCTTTGATCCCAGCAAATCAGCTTTCGACCGATGATTTCCAAGGCACGTTAGCTAACCAAACAAATCTCGCTCTCAAAGGCATTATCGCCATCGAAGCTATGTCTGTCATCGCTTCGAAAACAGGGAATACAGATGATTCGACGAGTTATCATAATACGGCGACGGATTATATTAACAAGTGGCAGCGGTATGCTGTAGTTAGTAGCGCTAATCCGCCGCATACGAATTTGGATTATCAGGATGATAGCTCGCATGGTAGGCGGAATAATCGTGCACTCATGATGAGATTACTGACGGATATAGGGCTTCTATATAACCTCTACGGCGACCGCCTTCTAGGCCTCAATCTAGTCCCGCAATCTATCTACGATATGCAGAGCACTTTCTACCCCACGGTCGCAGAAGAATATGGTGTACCGCTCGATACGAGAAATGTTTACACGAAATGTATGTTCGATCCCCTACCCTCACTTCTAATTTTCCGATTATCTCTGATGGATTTCAAACTGATGCTAATATTTTATAAGCGGACTGGCAAATGTGGTGTGCATCCATAGCCTCGGACTCCACGAAATCAATGTTTATCTCCAAACTCGCGAATTGGATTAATAGCACGCCGACGAATCGTGCGTTTACTGACCTTTACAATACGCAAACTGGAGAGTATGTCTTCTTAGTACCATCCTTTTCAAAGAGATTATGCTGATCGTGGGGCAGTTTTGCGGACGGGCCATTCATTGCGAGACCGGTTGTTGGAGGACATTTTGCATTACTGGCGTTGAATGGTGCGCCGAAGAATGCGAGGAGGGATTTGGACACGAGGACGGTGGGTATGGAGTTTAGGGCGTAGGAAGATACCCTGGATCGTTGACGAGAAGTGTTTTTTTATGGATTTGGAAAATGAGAAAAGGTTGGGTATAGGGTTGAGTCAAGTGGCTGAAATGGAAGATTGCAGGACCACAAGTTTTGATCCGGTTATATATTTTGTATATATTATTTCCAAAACTTATGAATTGTTACTAGAACTTGTTCTCGTTCGAATGGATATGTTGAATAATATGGGAATATTGAGCGCGCTTGACGAAACAGGCAGAAAGGTGCTGGAAAGGCGCTTCTGGAATTAGTATGCCAGGAGTCCGAGGATGGGGAGGAAGCGAAGGAGGGGCTCAGGACGAGAGAATCCGGTTCATTAAGGTAGTGAGGTTGGGAATCCAGGAAGCTACAAACAAGGTATCCCTTTATACGTTATCATTCATAGGTAGATTAGAACGGAAGTACAGATCACGCCTCAGTTCCAGACATACCACAACCACAAAACCACGTGATTCAGCCTGCACGTGTCGGGTTTCAATTCGCGAACCTGAAGGATTTTAAGCTCTGACCTTGCCACGTCTTGCCCAAGAGTCACCATGTTGTAAACGATGAAATGATGTCAATACAGGTCACTTCCCAGAGTCACCTTCTCAGAACCCGTCAACGACTCAACAGAGACACCGAATCCTGAGTCCAAGAAATCAGGCCAAACGGGGCCGGAGAGGCAGGTGATCTCGTGACCGGTCTTGAAATTCCTTCACCTGGACTCAGCCACAACTTCTCTGAGCCATATCAAGCCTGGTCCCGCGTCCTCATTCCGCAAAGATCTCCACTTGAGTTGGCTCTCAAGATGGCTGCCCCCTACGCACACGAACTCCATATCGCCTCCCTAGCCATCCAGCGCGCCTCCCTGCTCACAAAAAACGTCCTATCGACTCTAACACCCACCACACCCATCTCCAAACCCGACTCCACCCCCGTCACAATCGCCGATTTTGCAGCCCAGGCACTGCTTATATCCGCTATCCACGCTACCTTCCCCTCTGACTCCTTCGTCGGCGAAGAATGCGCCGACGTGTTACGCTCTAACGCTTCTTTGTGCTCTAAAGTCTGGGACTTGGTCCGCTCCACCCATCTCGAGGATCGAGAATGTGAACAATTATTAGCGAGTCCCAAGGATGTAGAAGAAATGTTCACCATCATCGACCTAGGCGGAAAAGGGATCGGGGGCCGGTTAGGCCGCGTATGGATGCTCGACCCCATTGATGGAACCGCTACTTTTTTGAGAGGGGAACAGTACGCGGTTAGTTTAGCGCTGTGTGTAGATGGGAAACAAGTAGTTGGTGTGATTGGGGCGCCGAATTTACGGTTAGATGATGGGAGGGTTAGGGAGGAGAGTGTGGATCGCTTGGGGTTCGGGTTAATGTTGTCAGCGGTGAAGGGACAGGGAGCGTGGATTCGGGAGATGGGGAGGGGGTCGTTGGGGGTTGAGAGGAGGATTGAGAGGCGGACTGGCGGAGAGCTGCATTTTGTGGATTATACGCCGAACGGGACGTGGTGGCATGATGGGGTGAGGCAGGCAGCTGAGAGGCTGGGAGCGAAGTATCCGGGAACAGAGGTTTGGTCGAGTCATATTAGGTATGTGGCGCTGATTGTGGGGGGTGGGAATGCGTATGTGAGGATTCCGGTGAAGAGGAATACGGCGTCGTATGTTTGGGATCATGCAGGTGCGCAGTTGATATTTTCGGAGGCTGGAGGGAAGGTTACAGATTTGGAGGGGAAGGAGATTGATTTTGGTGCGGGAAGGGATCTGAGCAATAATTGGGGGATGGTGGCTGCAAATGAGGATGTGCATGCTGAGATATTGAAGGTGGTCAGGGAAGTGCTAAAGGAAAACCCAGAAAGGACTGTGTGCAGTTGAGGGGATCATTCGTGTCATAAAGCTTATAGATTTGCGTTATATTTAGCATAGAATTCAAGCGGGCTCAGAATCTGGTCTGCGCCTTTTATTCCAAAGACCCATCATTCCCGTATGTACTGATTTCGCGCTGCTCACTTTCCAAATCCTTTTCTCATCTTGATTATCCAAAGGAGACCCCGGGCTTCTGGCATTGATCTCCGAGACCCTTCTCTCCATGTGTCGGCGTTGCAAGCCCTCTACTTTTGCGTTCTCGAGCTTTTTCAGAGCCGCAACGTTATATATATAATTACTTTTAATTTTGTGTAGGCCCACCCATTCGGAGAAGTATGCATATGGGAGTCTGAATACGAGGACGAAGAGGGTTCGTGCCCATGTGCTGAACGCGAAGGCGAGTGCGATAATGATAACAATACTAGACAATCCAACTTATTTATGATGTTAGCTTATTGAGGATCTTGCGGTTCGTCTTCACCTTACACATGTAATTCAGCTGGGTGTTCAAATGCATGGGGCTGCCGCCACCGTTCAACTCTGTCGCATTCATCCCGAAAACGGATGCGAAGAAGGATAGAGGAAGCTATAGTATTTCAGTACGGGTTTTTTTTGTCTGACTATCCACATCACTCACGAAGAAGATTGTCACGATAGTGAATACGATGATGGACCTTCCTTGCAGAACAGCCTCGTCCGCGCGTTTGATTGCGGCCTTCGCTTCAATAATTCCTGACTGCTGTTGCTTCATATCGAGCAATTCGCGCAACTATCCACTGTCAATGGGAGTTCAATTCATTACAGAATGGGACTCACTTGTGCCCGAGTTTTTGCCTGAAGTTTCTCGAGGTTGGCTAGCTCCTCTCTTCGTGTGTCCATATCGGCGATCAAAGTAGCCGCTCGTTCCAAAGAGGATTCTAGGTCGTCTAGTGTAGAATCTGCTCTCGCTTTTGTCTTCATATCCTCCAAAGCTTTGATGAAGTCCCTCATGACGGTAATTTGTTGCGTGAAAATACCCTGCATAATCTGCAGTTCGTCGATAATGTGTTGGGCCTCGATCAGGACCTTCCACTCAAAGCTTATGTTGAGAGATTTGCGAATCAATTCCTCCACTGTTTCAAGTGAATCGTGAGCATTGATCGTATTGACGTCTCGTCCGAATCTTTCGTATGTCATTGTTTTCATCTCGGCCTTACAGAGTCAGCGACGACAGGGCACTGGATGGGTGTTACGAACAATATTTGATATGGCAGAGCCAAAAATGTCAACCACCTCAGGACGTTGATCTAACGGCTTAGTCCGGTCAAAGAAGACTCTGGAGCACTCGTCGACGATGATCAGGGCTAGATCATAGATGGAGTTGATTTCGGCGCCGTCTACTTTTCCCATATGGTCACGAATTCCTCGATGAACGGCGGACGAATCGGGTTTATTTCTTCCCCATCGTCGAGGAAAGCTGCTGAGAATTGTATCTAATCCCACGAAATTAGTCGAGTTGTCCATTTCTGTATGAAAAAGGGGGAAGAATATCGCGGATGGAGATCCTACTCTCGTCCAAAATCCACAGCCACAGCTGATCAACCATCACGACCCGAGTCGTAGCCTCCAGATCGTTCAAAGAACGTGTTCCGCGGCAAACGACTTGGTCTCTATCCTGGAGTGCGGTATCTTCGACTGTCCAATAATAAAATTGGTCAAGTGTACGACGCATGTGAAGAGGTGGGGATGAGTGGAGATTCTCCGCGATGTGTCTCTCGTCGGCTGCTTCATCAATAAGCACAAATAGCTTTGCTACGTGCCACAGGTAAAGTGCCAGCGTTGATTGGGGCCTCCATGACCCTTCTTTCTTCTTCTGAATCACTGCCGGTCGTCCAAGTCTGATCCGCCAGTTGTTTACGGCGTCTGCGAATTTGCCTTTGTGAGCTTTAGGCTTCGTTTGTTGTTCGTTGAGCATCGTAGTTCTTTGCACAACGTCAGTCATCCTGACTAAACGCTGTTCGATTTCCCAATGGAGATATGGCATCTAGGGAGATTAGTAAATGCCCTGTTATTCTCTTTCGGAGAATCAACCTACAAAAAGTGCAATATCTTTCGACTGTAAGCGGGATCTAGAAGAACCCGTGAGTACGCGCGATAGAGCGGGCATGTCTCCAGCTGAATTTTGAGAATTAAAAGGAGCGGAGGGAACAAGAGAGCAACGAGATCCAATGTGACGAGAATGGACAGGTGATCCGACACCGCCCCGCTGCTGCCCCCGCCAGAGCTCGTGTTTCAAGAGTCTCTGAGTATTAGACCTGATATTTAATGCCTTATGAGCATCGAATTCCGGTCTATCTTCACCATAGTATCGTGAGATAGCTTCCTAAACCACGTCAGTGACATTTTCGAGGTGCTGCAATTCATGATTAGATACCTCAACCCACTTCATGTTGTTAGCGGGGAGATGAAAATAGCGGAGCTGCTTCTTGTCGTTAGTTCGCTTCAAAGGGGTCTCTGAATTGTTGTAAAGGAGCTGTTGAATCGAGATCTTTTGATTGGGAAAGTGCCCATGACAAAGCGGGTGATCAAGGGTCACTCCGCGACTCCCCTTATCGAATGCTATGACCCATCCATTGTATCCGTAATCAGATTTGTCCGGATTATCGTCGGCATGATTGGACTGTGGGGCGAGATTGTCTATATAGCTTTCCGGGGAAACTGAGTCTTGAAAATGAGGGTAATCTGCGTCCTCCCAAAGCTGAACTCGTCTCAAGATGCAACAATTCCGTTCCAGTACAGGGCTCTTTCCAGATTCAAGGATCTTGCGTTCAAAGATTGCCAATTCATCGCCACAACGGGCAAAAGCGTCTTTCCTCCATTCATGGCGAAGGGTTTCCATAGATGCAATCAGAGGAGTGCGGTCCGATGGTGATAGTTTGCGAGATTTGAAGTACTCTCTGAAGTATCTGATTCTTTGAACCTCTTTTCTGATGAGCTCTTGTTCCGATTTGGATAATCCACGAAAGAAGCTTGGCCTTTCACAGAATCTCATCGAGAGCCATCTCCCCCATGCATCGTTCGGTGGGATGGGGTCTTCATACTGGTCCTGGACGAGGTATGGACTCTTCAAGTCGTCCATACTTCATGATCATTATCCCTTATAAGTATATTCTCGGTGGAAACCATAAATCGGAAAGATAATGAGTAAGGCTACTGAACATCGTTCCGTTGTCGGGCAACTTTGCAGCTGAAATTTTATCACGTGGTTCCTCGTTGAGCCTCAAATCGACCCCGCTCTTCTTTCGCGATATTCACAGCATCTCAACCAATCAATCCTATTACCATATCGAGAACATCGAAATGTCATTTGGTAGCAAAGACTGACCGCCGTGCTGGAGGTCGCCTCATCTCCATGCATTCAGCAACCTTGAAGCAGCTTAAATGAATCGACTTTCCACCTCTCCTTGGACGCCTTTATCATGTCAGCAGCTCTTGAGTAGATCTCGAAATAATCTTCAGCTGACTAAATCCGAGATTGGGGTTCATCATTTGTATCATGATGAGATGCTGAGGATCCCTCTAGATGCTTCAATTGGGAAGCTAGAGCAATCTGTCAAGGGAATTGGAGATTGGCATGACGACCAAGATATCAGTGGCCACTTGTCGAGGAAGAATCATCCTAGTACGCTTGCCATAGCTTGATAGGATTGAGACAGCAGAAAACGAAATTTTGACAACGCGCAGCAGTTACTTAACACTAAAGGTCCTTCGGTGCATCCTTTCTCTGTGTTTTCTTGCGATAAAGTCGTTGAAGCGACGCGCTTCACCTCTTGCGATATTCTTTCACAACCGGATGAATCGATGATCGACTCTATCAAGCAACAAATTTTCACCATGACAAATGTCTTGTGAGAGTAACTCAGACTGTCGGCTCTACCATACGACGGACTTGCACCTTAGCTCCGCTCATGTCAGACGAGAATTTCCATCGCGATATCCATGCTCCGTTCCTCCGCAATACTTTCCTTATATTTTGAATTTCTTTCTCATCGATCAAAATATTGCTCTACACTTTCACCTCTCTCACAAAATGGACGCCCTCCAAACCCTCATCAACAAAAACGCCAACCTCCTTCTCCCCACCTTCTTCACCACATCCACCGTCTTCAGCGGTATAATCGGAACCCTCAGTCTCCTCTGTTTCTTCCGACCTCACTCATTTGCCAAAGTGATAGGCATCCCTCTCCCCAAACCCGACTCCAAATCCCCAGCCGCCGTCAAATCACAATATGACGTAGCACTAGCTTATTTAATCGCCATATCAGGTCGCGAATTCTCAATTTCTCTTTTGCTTTTCACTTTGTCGATGATGAGGGAGACGAAAGCGTTAGGTGCTGTGATGTCAGCGTTGTGCTTTGTCGGGTTTGGGGATGCGATTGCGGCGTGGAGGTATGGAGAGGAGGGGGTCTGGTTGAGGTCGCATTTGGGGCCAACGCTTTGTTTGGGGTGGATTGGACCATTGGGATTGATGTTGGCGAGGGGTGGGTTTTGATGTAGAAAAAGCGGAAGTCTTAGTATCCGTTTGGCTTTGGAAAAGTCTGCACTTCTGACTGCCTGGTGATGATTGTGGGAAGAAAAAACCGAGCTTGTAAAGACTTTACCATGCTCAATTCAATCGCATACAAGATTGGAGAGAACCTTATCAGAAAATTCTGCAGATCTTCCATTGTGCAAACAAGCTTTGTGCGCACGATAGAACTCCACATTACTCCAAATCCCATTGCAACTTCTCACTTCTCATCGTACTATCCCAAGCAAGTCGATGCACCATGGATGTTTTTCTCCAGTCTTAAACGCAGTAAACCAAGCCCTCCGTCTGTCTTCAAGCACTATCAAGTTTGCCCCCTCTGAACCCACAACTCCGTCCACATACCCCTGAAATTTCTCTCAAACCAAAACTTAAGCGGTAGCCTGCAAAATTTCTCAGTCAATCTTGCAGCCCTGAAGAAGGAAAAGCGAAATTTCATTACTTAACAATATTTCGACAAAAATATAGACTGAAACAGCGTACGAAAGGGGTAGAAAATCCACTAACCTAACATTAGCCCTCTTCATCCTCGTCCTCTCCCCATCATAAGTCCTCCACACAAACCTCACGCTCCATTCCCACTTTCTTACCTCCACAATCTGGATCTTCCCATCAACCAACAACGGCGGGCAACCCATAGGTAACTGCTGTAGCGGATTCTTCGCCACATCTTGAGTGAGAAGTGTGGAACGATAGAAGGTGCGAAAGGTTTTGGTGCGCAGATTGTAGACGAGGACTTTGGGATCCGGAGGAGCGTTAACGAAGGAGGGCGAGAAACGAGAGTGGTCGTGGATGGAGTAGTTGGGTACTTTGGGGGGAAGAGGAGCGGTGCCGGCGGAAAGGTGGGCGAGGGTAGATTTGCGCTTGAGTTGACGGAGCTTGTTAGGTCCAATCTGTGGCATTGCGGTGGGGTTTTTGGGTTTGGATTCAGGGATTGTTGATGAGATCGAGGTGTGTTGATGCGATTGCTCACACCTGGTGTTGAAAGTTGAGGAGATGGTCTTAGAGAGAGATTGCTGTGGAGACTGGGTGAGTATCGCGAGATGTCGCATATCAAGCTCGGAGTGAATCAGTAAACAAGCGAGTCCAAACCTTGAGTGACAGGATGAGCAAACAGCTCTATTACAACGGGTTTCAATACTAAACTCTCCTTCACCGCCCTCTAGCAGAACCCCAACTCCAAATATTCAACCCAACCTTCGAACCCCTCGTCACCGGTAACCCAGCATGCCACGTCTCTTCATAACCCCTCCCATCGGGCCTCAAATTCACCCAAAACACCGCATTCCCCGTAATCGGTTTAAACGTAACACCCACCCCTCCGGTATCCTCCCCACACTCCAAAAACTCACACCACCGCCCCCTCTCCCCCTGAGGCATCTCAACCCTCGGAAACTCCGTCCCACCCCCCTCACACGGCGCATCTACATACACCATAAACGTACTCACGCGATCAGCATCCCTACTCGCACCACTCCAATCATAATGATGTTTATAGTGGCCTCCTACCCCATATCTTTGCGTTCGTAAACGCTCGATGTGTAGGTTGGGACGCCAGCCTTGAAAAGAGCGGGCTCGGTGCTCGATACATCGGACCACGGAGTCGCGATCTAGAAGTGCGACTTCAGAATGGCGGATCGATTTTTGGATGGAGGTGTCGCCGCCGGTGGACACGGTTGAGGGGTGGAATTTGTCTTCGCTGAGAGGCGTTAGTCACGTGTTCTATATTACCTATGAAGTCGGATCGGGTCGGACGGGAAGTCTGGGAGACAAGGTTGGGGAGGATACCTGATTGTCAAGAGGTGTTTGGATTCATTGGCACTGAGGAAGTTTTCGATGTAGATGATTAGGGGCTCGAGAGACAGGATGTGGGTAGTATAATCGTGTGATGGGCAAAAAAGGGGTTCATCGGTGGCGACGAAGGACTCGTTGAAACTGATGGCTCCATGGTTCGTAGATTTTGTTTGGGACCCATTGAGCATGTGTGAAAGGGGGAGATATACAAGCACGTAAAGAGGAAGGAGGGCGAAGATATAGCCAATCATCTTGGGTGGTTGTTACACTGAAATGGCTGGTGGCGTTTCGGGACATGAAATCTCAATTGTGTCACGTGAGATGACATCGACCACGTCCTCAGGTTTCTCTCACGCCGCCGGGTTTTACTTCTACATAGAATTCAAAGGTCGAGAGAAGAATGAACATCACAACAAAAAAGATTTCACTGTTGTTATTTGCTGACCTCGCCATAATCGTCACCCTGCTCAAGGAAAGTGTCGACGTTTCACGTTTCGAAACGAGTCATTCAAATTCTCAATCCCCACACGCGGAAAGCCTCAAAGAGCTCGCTGAACCCATTGTCTCTTCAGACGAACAATCGAATCCCGGGTATAGTCAGATAAAGATTGGCTCTGGGCAAAGCCAGCTGAAAACCAACGTGATTGCTTTGACGCTGCTCGGACACGAAATCCAAAACAGCAAGGCTATGGACATCAGTTCGTTCGAGGGTATTCTATGTTCATAGCTTCTTCGATTATTACGGTACGACAAATTCGCTGGAGCCCATTGAGAACTTTGGGCCATGCCGCCAAGCGTGTTCCAACAGTGCCGTAGTCGGCACTTGAGGCACGCAGCCTCCCGTAATGGGAACGAGCAAATGGTACGTATTTTTGCGATATGCAACAGAAACTAGACCAAACATCAGTATCATGAGCTGGGTTTGGATGAAAACCTCCCCAAGATGTGGTCAGATATGCCCGATCGTCCACTCGACTGAGCGCGAAATCGAGGTTCGTCGAGGTCCTCTCCCGTTATGGAATGACTTTCTTTGAGAGGACCGCAAATGAATACAATGAAGGCTGGCATCTTATCTGACTACTGTGGCTACGTCTGAGAGAGCATCTCCACTCGGATGGAAAGGATGAGGCACAATCCATCACCTCCTGATCGATCAACAACAAAAGGAAGTCCCAAGCAGGCCCGCTCTTCATCCGAGCTCTCAAATCATGAGAATTATATGAATACCAAGATTCACCAAGAAAACCAAGAGTATTTGACAGTTTATGCGACGTCGTCTGTGACTTTCACAATTTCTGCCAAGCGTTGGCAAGTGTCAGACATTTTCAAGTTTCAAACTTTAGACAAACCTTCTGCTTTAACTTTCTGGGCATTCTTGGCTTCTGCGCAAAATCGTTGAATTTTTTACTTCACTTTGTCATGCCCTAAGCTCATCACGGTTACCAGTCGAGAATGATACTTCTGGGCGAAGATCATGTGAGTGGCGTTTCGAATTTAACATCGATGCTAAGTACCACAATTCATCGAGGGGTAGATCTCTCAATTCATAGAACTATGTGGAGGATATGGAACTTGACAGGGACGATGAAGCGTGTCGTATGCTTGGTATTTCAGATATCTTGTATAGAATGCGAACCGTCCCAACTTCTCCATTTCCCTCTCCAGCTGCGCTCGCATTCATTTTCCAAGAGTCGGATATTTCAGAAGCAAGTCTTCATCATCCTGTCGGTTAATCCATAATTCTGCTTAAGTTTTTTATCAATCTTTGCAAAGATACCTTCATTTCACGCCCATCTTCCTCGATCAAGTCGCTCAATCGCAATCACCATGCTTCATCTGTCGGCATTATTAGCCCTCCTGGCAGCTACTTCCACCCAATCACTCCCCTTAAACATCAATCTGGGTGCCTATTCTCCCGCCTTGGTAGTCGGTGATGGTGAAATCTCATTCGGAGGAGAAGCCGACGTCTCCAATCTCATGACGGCCCTGAGTGGTGCTTCCCAAGGAACAGAGGCGGCTGCAGCTGGTGCAGGCATTACTCGCGCAGGAATCGAAGGCACCGTTGCTGAAAAAGGTCCGTCTGTCGTTGCACCTTCGTTATCATCAGCGGTCTCAGTTGCAGCGTCAAGTACAGCCACTCCCGGTGCCACGGTCCTCCAAGGTCAAGGCATTGGTCGAGATGTCATTGAGCCTCGTGAACCTGAAGCCGACACTGATATTGTGTCTGTAGAGAAACGGGATGTTGAAGATGAGAAGAGGGATGCAACGGATGAGAAGAGAGACCTTGCTGGATTCAACGCGGCGCTCGCATTCGCCACTGGTGCATTGGCCACTGGTCCTGAAGTCCAACTCGGTACCGGTGAAGGAGGGTCAGGTGTCGGGATCATAGTCACTCCTGCTACTGCTGGTACTGCGGAAAAGGTTGGCAAGCGAGAAGAAGGAAGCTTGCCAACTGTTACTATGATCAAGCTTCGTACGGTCGGAGATTCAAGAGGTGAGCCAACTTTTCTTGAGGGGTTCCTTATGCTAAATTGAGACGCAGCTGCGGCGGTACCAAGAGCGGTTGAAGCGAGAGAACCCGATGTGGAAGGCGTAAACTTGAATTTGAGGGGTGATGCAGAGTATGAGTTGACGATTGCTGAGGTCAAGCTATGAACAAGGACAATTGATTTGTTTTGCTTTCGGTGGGCGCTGTACAATAGCCTTCATAATATCTACAGCATATTTTTTTTCCGGCCCACCTACGTTCACTCCGGATGTTTCTAGCTTATGCTCTACGTTTACAACAATTCCCTTGCATACCACCTCAACCGTCATGTGCGCGGTTCGGGTCCTGAAGAGGAAGCTAGGCGCAGCTTTTCAACCGTTCTGTCTCGACTCGTTGCCAGAGCTAGCTTTTGTATATTCTCTTTTAACACTGCAATGGTATCGAAGTGGCCAAGCCCATACTTCCTATCATAAATCCCCTCTTTTACCCAACCCGTCTCAATCCAGGCTAATACCATCCAAACGTCGCATCTGACGAGCATAAACTCTTCCAAGCAATGATAAACTTTCTCGGGTAAGGTGCTCCGTTAATCTCACGTATTTAGTAGTACAGTTCATGGATAATATGAGCTTACGGGGATTCAATCTTACCTCGCTTCAATCCCTAACCAATGGAAGTTCATGAATCTCTGATTGCTCTGATGAGTAAACAACTTACTAATCAAGCGGCTGAAACTTTCATATATCCGTATATCCTTGTCTCGAGCATTATTGTGCATGCTTAGAAATGCTCTCTTTCGCCGTTTAAGGACAATGCGCCTCGTATGCAGAAGATTACTCCCAGGAAGATTTCCAGGGGATCCCATATCCTGAACGGTGAGCCGGAAAGAATAGATATGCAGCCGGTAGCTTGAGAACTCTCTGGGGTGTGAAGCTCGAGTATGAATTCCAACCCCTTTCATTGGCTCGCTGATCTATTTTCTCGAATCGCGATGGTAGTTCCATTCAAAGATTTCGAATGAGTTCTGGAAGATCACCTCGGAACTTCATAAGGAAGGTTGCAGTGATCTCTAACCTGCCAAAAACATTCACCGCTTCCTTTAAGGATCTTCTGAATACGAAAAGAGGGGCATGCCCCCCCTCTCTTTGAGAAGGCACGACTTTCCGAATTTCAAGGTATAAAAGAAGCTTTGTTTCCACATTTCTCTTTGGTATCACAACCAAAAGATTCGATTCACCTCTCTAACTTCTATATCCATCAAAACTCACATCAATCCCATTCATTCACCATGCATCTCTCCAACACACTCATTGCCCTTTCCCTCCTCGTCGGCGTCATCAGTCATCCCTCTGCCGAGCCTAGTAAGATTCAATCAACAAGCTAGACCATTCTTCCCTCTAACATTAGATCCCCTAGTCACCAACGAGCTCAGCAAACGTCTTGACCAGGCGGAAGTCCTCGGGAAGCGTCAGTATTGCAGTACCAGTACCTCGTCATGCAATTGTACATGCCAAAAGTAAGATCTTAATTCCGAGCGGGTGGTTTCAAGCAGTTTTTGATAGTGTCTTTCCAGCTGCTTCGAGGACGGTGATCAGGGAATGGTTTGCATTCCTGTCTGCTGCTAAGGAGATGGGGAGGAGCTTGGGTGGTTTTACTTCTGGACATTCGTTTGGGTTCAACACCTGTTCGTTTTTAGTTTAGTTGGAATGAATATTGGCAGCTACAATCTTGGTATTCGGTGAATTAGGGGAAGAGAGCTTGCGACCAGACCTTGGACGGCTTTGCTTCATACCCTCACTGCTGTATGTACATGTTCAAATGCAGAAGCTTTATGTCTTTGACAATATAGGAGGAGATAATGCTAGAATTCTTTATCAAACCAAATTCCATCACTTAAACTTGCGTTTTCGCCAACAGAACTTCTCTCAGGTATCTGCTAAATCCAATCTTCACGATCGTAACACAGATGCCGCACCCCGATATCGGAAATGAAAACGACAAAGTTTCTCGAGATCGAATAGGTTGGGTATTCTCTAAGTCTGATCGGTTCAGGAGGCTGTTGTCAGCGATATTAATAGCCTTTTCAGGTTCCTTCCTCCTATATCTTCGCCACACTGGAGCGAAAGGTTGAATAGTTATTAGGGGCAACGACTACTTAACTTAAACATACGAGGGTGGCTGATTCGATGTTCATTTGGCTAGTGATAAAGATATTGTTGCATTGTGATCTACTTACATGCCATTACATACCTATCTTTTTGTTTCTTAATCGGCTCTTGCGAATCTATAAACAAATTTCAAATACAAATAATAAATTCAAGAATTTATCCAGCTTCCAAATATATAGCCTCCTATAGTACTGACATCTAAACATCAGCCTTAGGGTTCATACCACAAGTGACATCTCCTCCTCCCGGTTGGATGTTGGCAAGACCCTTCAACTTGCTCCCCACACACCACCTCAACTCCGAGGGAATAACAGCGGTAAATTTCCATTTATACCCCATCAATTTACATGCTCCACATTTATCCGACTTCATTTTCTTTTGATATTTCCCGAAATCTTCTTTCTGCTCTTTTATTTTGTTAGCTTGAAATTTCATCTGTGCCGGGTCCGTTTCGATAGCTTGTCGCAATCTCGCTGATTGATCTGCATCATCCTGATCGGAGGAAGTATGCTGTTTTAGCTGTTCACGATCTTCAGCTTCAACAGCGTCTCCAAGGATACTTCTTTTCTTAGTGTATTTCGGATTTGTGTTGCCAGTATGAGCTGCTGGGTCTCCCAAAGAACGGGGTTTAGAATGAGTGTATTGAGATTTATTTGGGTCTTTGGGGGAGTCCTCATGATCTGTTTCCCACGATGGAAAAAGACAATCGTGGATAGCATTCCGGATAGGCTCATCCTCGTATCCAACCTGTGCCTTCTCGACCATAATGTTGTTCGGAAAGCTCTTACCCAAGATGGTAATGTCAGAGAGTCCGAGAGGCTTATCATTAAGACCCTCCAAGAAACCAACGTCTTCGGGATTGTGAGGTTTAGAGGTGCAACGAACTTTCCCAGAAGGTGTCTTGACGGGAGTGGGTGATTTCCCCCTACATGTCCCACATGTGACCTCCTTTCCCTGACTTTTGCCCTGTAGCTCGCCGAACTTTTCCCCTATGCAAGCACCCTGCGACGATGGTACTGTAACATCCATCTTCCATTGACAGAGCTCTCGTCTCCTACATGTGAAAAGACCCCACTTATCACGCTTCACTTGGTCTTGTTCCCCCGGCGAGAGAGGCGAAGTCCCTTCGTCTAGGCACATCGTCATTTTGCTAAAAATGTTTCTTTCGTACGCCCTGAAACGGTTCACCCCATCTTCTTGTACAGGCGGAAGATCGTCTGGGCTTGCCTTAGGCCATTCGGATCCTCTGAGCTCAATGTCTATCATATCGCTCGCTCTAACCCTATTATAGTCAGATGGCGAACACTTGCATGTTGGCTTGCTGGAGAGGCTCAAGGAGATAGCGAGATCCACGATTGTTAGAAGCGAGATAAAAAGTAGAATCCGCATTTCAGTCAGCTTATAAGAGACAAGCAATTCAGAGAGGGAGGAATTATTACAGATGGAGGGTGTGAATATTCTTAAGAACCATAAACTTAAAGATCGTCGGCCAATTTCTGCGGTCCAATCCTTCAGGAAGTTTGAGCCTCGTTTAGAAATCCTTTTGCCACCGTTCAACGAGGCGTAGTTGTAAGCCACATGGGCCTATGCTACAGGAGTCTCCACAATTAACTTGCAAATGAAGGGAGTTTCCTCGAATCATACGAAATCACAATAAGACATGGCCGTTTGGGGATATAGTGAAGATACCGAGAAGAGAACCACCGAATCGCGAAGTTCGGATAAAACAAAAAGAATAGACAAATACTAATTCCCAGTAAACAAGTGATTATCTGCATACCTGTACTTTGCTTGGGGATTTCGATAAGACGGGGCTGTGCACGCCATAAATAGCCCTTGTGTAGGCTTAACATGTCTAAGCCACATAACTATCCCAGCAGTTGAATCGAAGCGAGGAAATTGCGGACTCCCGATCCTTCGTTTGCATGTTCATCAAGATTATTCCCTAGCATACCTACAGAAGGACGAGAAATCACGTGATGAATTCGAGACTATACACTTACATATTTCATTCCCTGTTAAAGGAACTTTGAAGAGCAGTGTATTTATAGCGCGGTGTTTGTAGAGACATGTCTCATTTTTATCTCGGTGAATCAATTAGGAGCTTTGCCTCTTGCAACTGCGCAACAAAGAGGTGAATTCTATCACCAATCACATTGGTTGGACCCGACACCTTTGAAAGGAGGATGGTGTTGCTGTGACCTTCAATAGCAGCAAGTAAAATAAGTTCGAGTCACCAGATTAATATAAAAAAGAAGTATGATGGAATAATACCGTGGCGCGAAGTGTTCCAATGGAAGAAATAACATGTGGGGAAATCCCACGACGAGCCAACATAGTTGAAATGTAGACTTTCAAAGAAATAAAGAAACTTGAAACGCAGGATCTATCTACAAAGATGAAAATTCAGGTTTGGAACATCGAATCCTATAATATGAGCATCCTTCCAATCCTGATTTAATCGCGTTGTGGCTGTGTTTTTGAAGCCTCGGCAAAAGTAGGAGGATGCTGAACTACAAAACCCCCATACTTGGAAAATACTGCAAGTTCTCCATCTGCCACTGTGTCGCATCTGAAATTTCTTCCTGTTCCAAGACCTGGGACGACCGGGATGGGACGGGAGGAAAGGAAGCTATGAATCACGTGACATCAGTAGTGAACGATCTGCTCATCGTCGCGGATCAAGTTTTAGCTTGCATCTCAAATATGCATATGATGGAGAAGCATCTATAGGTAAATCTAATGCTGTAATAGAAAATGTTATAAGAAATTGTTGGTAGAGTACCTAATGTTTACTACACTGGTTTCCCAATTCTGGGAGCCACCTCGAGCTAGCTATCTTTCTAGGAGACGGGAGCTTCGCCTGACTTGGGCACGTGTTTTGCTACTTCGAGGATAGAAGTTACATGAAAACTAGAACAGATTGGTGACGTTGAGAAGATAACACAAGTGTCCTTTGAAATGCACGTGCCCACCTTACAGATTTGTTGGAGCAAGATGCCTTCCCACTTAAATAAATTACATTCACCCCTAACGAACCTGTCTTCGAGCTCATGATCAACAGCCTCAAAGATGATGCTTACTCGCAATCTGCCCAACCAACCACTCCCCAATATACCGATTAATCTCCCCCGGCTTCTCCCACAACGCCCAATGACTCGCCTCTACCTCCCCCCTTGTCAAACTCCTAAAATGCTTCTCCATCCCCTGACTTAAACTTGGCGGCAGTGCCCCATCATTACTCGCGCACACAAACAGCACTGGCATCTCAAACTTATACCCTTTCTCAAACGTCGCCGCCAGTTCCTTCTCATCCTCGAAATTCAACTCTCCGGTTCGGTACCAGTTTGTCGGACCGTGGAGACCGTGGATCGCGTATTGTTCGGCGTAGAAATCGAGTTCTTCTTTGGAGAGAAGTTTGGTGGGTTTGAGGATGGAGGCACGCTCGATGTAGAAACCGTGGGTGACGTCGAATGGGGGCTCGCCGTTGGGTCCACGGCCGCCGTACATCCCGTTTAGGAACTGTCCGATTTTCTCTTCGCCCGCAATCTCCCGCTCTAAGTCCTGGCCAGCGAATTGGATCTGGTACTTGAAATTGGGGAGCACAGATGCGGGAAGGTACGACGCTCTTGGGGCGTTGAATGGAGTACAGATGCTGAAGAATGCGGAGATGAGTTTGGGATAGTACAAGGCGACGCGATAAACGACTACTCCGCCCCAATCGTGGCCGCCGAGGATGATGGATGAGAGGTTAAGAGATTTGGCGAGGGTTGCGATGTCATCTGAGGCACGTTTCATTGTATAGAATGAAGGGGACTCAGGAGCATCGGTTCCGCCGTACCCCATCATGTCAAGGGCGATGACACGGAGACCGAGAGAGGTCAGGAAGGGGATTTGGTTGCGCCATCCGAAAGCAATGTCGGGGAAGCCGTGGACTAGCACGATCGTGTTGAGGGGTGGTGAGCTGGGTTCTGAGAGGATGTAACTGTAGGTTTTGCCATTCAGATTGGTGGTCTTATATTGGACCCGTGGGTCTTTGGGGGTGAGTTTGTCAACCATTTCGAGGAATTGGTTGCGTTGATGGATGTTAGAGCAGAGGCTGTCAGATATATATGGCTCAGTGGCCCCGCTTGAACGTTAGCCTCGGTTGACTGCATTGACCGCCTCAATTTAGTGATTCGCTGCAAGGTACACGGGGTCGCCGTCTTGTATTGCTGGAGATGTCCGATGTCATTTTTGCAATTGGATATTTCGTGCCGACCATGTTGATTATGGAGACTGCGCCCGTAAGACGCATGTGTTGATCATCATTCCTACGGATTAAACCCTGGAACTTGCAATCACAGAGCCTGGACTGTTATAAGAAGAGAATTGAATATAGACAATTAAAATGTTGCCTACGTACAAGCCGAGGTAGGTGCTAACTACCTCTTTGCCAGAGTCTGGAACGTTAAAGAAAGAGAATAGAGATTTCCCCATCGTCTCAATAAATAACAGTGTCCTCCTCTGCTTCAACAACAACCTCACCATTATGCTCCTCTGGGGGATCTTTCTCAGCTGTAACCTGTTCTGACTGAGGAGCTTGTACAGGATTATTAGTAGAATCAACAAGAACTTTAGAAACAGACGGAGACTCGACTTGCGGCTCACCCACCGTCTCCTTGGACGTGTTAGTTTTCTCTTCTTCTGGTGCTACTTCAGCTGGCTTTGGATTCCGAATGTAGAACTCTTCAACTTCTCGTTCGGTGATCTCCTCGACTTCCGCGATTTGGGTTTTGATGCGTTCTTCCTCGGCAGGTAATAATTCCCACGGCTTGTAGTACTATAAAAGTTAGCATAGCGCTTTGCAGAACCTTGTGACACATACGATCTTCGGTTTAGCTTTCGTACACAGGAAGTTGGCCATGGCGCGCATATTCTCGTGCCGTATTCGCATCTTCAGATGGTCAGCCATGGTCTATATATGTACGCTGCACGGGAAAGAGCTACCCACCGATTGCTCATCAAACTTCACTTGCTCTACCATTCGGACTTCCTTCAGTTTCGCAAGTTTCTCTTTCCTGCGAGCCTCGTCATCTAACTTTTGTTGTTTGACCCTCTCCGCCTGACGCTTCTCAATCTCAAGGCGTCGCTTTTGCTGGCCATTGGGAGTGCTTTGACTTAATGTGCTGAGCAATCCACCAAATAATCGTTGACCACGCTTCCTTTCTTCTACGACACTGCTTTTTCGTCTTGCCTGATTGGTATCCTGAGACTTCGGTACAGATTCTTGCTTTGCAGAAGATTCGCGCCTTGGGGATTCGATTGCTGCTGGAGAGGAGTGGAGAGGGTTCGGGGATTGCGCGCCTTCCTCCTGAGATATTTTAGGACGTTTGGATGCATGATCTGAGGCGGATGATTGTCTTCGTTTCGTGGGCGGAGATTTGGGTTCTTCGGACTTTGGAAGAATGACCGCCGAGGAAATTGGTCTGCGCGATTCATTAGAATTCGTTGGGAGGCCGGGGCCTGAGCGAAGACCATACCCAGCACTTTCTGTCATATCTGATCCTTCCTATTGATCTAAATATGGGTTTCCCAGGGTTGTCGTCGCTGGATTTAAAGCTGATAAATTTCGAAGTTAACAGAATTGGAGATAGGATTAATTTGGCTAGCGTTGTGGCCCGTGCATTACAAAGCATCTTGCGGAACAAATATTTTGATATCAAGCTTACCTTTGCGACAACGATCTTGACGCCTCACAACCTCAAAATATTCGAATCTCAAGCTTTGTACGAGCTGGAGAGCATCTTATACGGCAACTAAACCTGTTCTGCGAATCCCTGTATTCTCATTATGTCTCGCCATCATCCGTATGTTACCTTCTTTCCCCCCCGGCCTTGACTAGGGGACTACCCTTTATCCCATCTACATTTTGCTGACCTATTGTAGCGACCTCGTAATGTGCAGAAAACAATCAGGCATTGCAATCGGACGACTCTGTGACAAATGTGATGGCAAATGCCCAGTCTGCGATTCCTACGTTCGACCAACAACCCTCGTGCGAATATGCGACGAATGCAGTTTCGGGAACTATCAGAATAAATGTGTAGTATGCGGTGGTGAGGTATGTTTTTCTCATAGTCTTTAAATAAGGGCTATTTTGACTTTGCTGTAGGGGATCTCGGACGCCTTTTATTGCTTCGAATGCACACGGCTAGAGAAAGACAGAGATGGCTGCCCAAAGATTATAAATCTGGGAAGCAGTCGTACCGACTTATTTTACCGTAAGGCCCCCTTATCTCTCTGACTTTTCGAATGCTAACTTGTCACAGAAAAGAAGAACTTCAGGAATCACTAGGGGAATTAACTTCAGGTTGGCAGGTTCGAGGCGTTATATGGTTGTATTGCAAGGAGTTTAGAGGGTACGGAGAGAAAAAAATGGATATCGATCATGGAAGACTACGATAATACCCAATTAGAATGGAAGATTACCTCGTCAGCCCTACGGCACTATTAATGTAACATTTCACGTGGTCACACCAACCTCAAAGTGGATGTAATCGTCACCGCACCATGGTTGACGATGATGCGCTTAACAGCTTTCCCAATCAATCTCCAGGGTTCTCGTTATTTCTGTTCATTGAAACTTTTGCCCTTTCATTCTTTCAATGCACCGATATTTAATACCTGACCAGGCTGCTCAGTCACTCCTTCAGGCAAAATGACACTTCAGCAATACTTTCCATATCTCTTCAGACTACCGTCGAATAAGCCTCCAGTCTATCTGACACCGGAACACGAAGAAATACTTACATCTTGCATCTATTTGACTCGCACTGATATCCACGCTCTACAATCGCAAGTGAACAACTTGCACTGCAATCTTCTGACTATAGCGAGATGCATAGAGCAAAATCTACATCCGTTTCCAACGCCTGGAACTGATGAGTACGAACAGCGCCATGCCGTTGATACATTGATCAGGAACTACGGACCCAAATGCGAAACTCCTAAGAAGATATCGACATCAAATACTGAGACACTTATGAACATGCGAATGCAATGCCCCAGCTCTTTGATTCAGCGTCCACAAGATAAATGTCAACAACCCATCGCCTTGCCTACCTCCATGGACAAAAATGACCTGGAATGGTTCATCGAGCAAAAAAAGAAACCTGAAATCAAACTGCAACTTCTAGTTCTCAAAAAAGTCGAACTTGCTGTTGAAGTTGATGAGCTAGAAGGTCAGATGGCCTTCTGGGTCACTTTCTGCGAAGAATTGAACCAAAAAGCGAAAAAGAATACTGAACATCCCAGACTTCCACAAAGTCCATATCCTGGAGTGTTTGAAGACAACCATACGATCATCTACCCTTGGCACCATCGCTCTACCTTTGGCGCCAATACTATTAAACGAAAGGAAGTTCCTATCAGGACAATGTTGGAGAGACTCCAGGAAATGGAAGGGCGAAAGATTGGGGATGAGATTGATTTTAAAGAGGGCGAAAGAGAACCGACGGAGGATGATTCTGCCGTCGACTTCATCCTCGACGATGAAGGCGAAAGGCGAAGTTCAGCAAAGACGTCCATAAGCTCGACCGGTTTCCCATTCTGGAGACGCCACACAGCTTAATATAACACTTATTCTTGCACAGTTTCTGTCCGTCCTTGATTTCCAGTGCATTCATTTGCCGTTTATAGGAAGTTTATTTCGTGCCTTAGTCTTATGCACGGCTGAGTCGGTGAACTCTCGTCCAATGGCCAGAAGCTTCAACAAGCGCGGTAAATCCCGACGCTCAGCCACGATGAGGGATTTTGGCCTCCTCGAATCTGATCTCGACGATAGCGAGACCCCGGGCCGCGCGTGGCGATAACAAAATTCTCTACGAAATGGTGCATCCTCGGTATAGTTTTGATGAACGATCTTCCAACCCCTTACCACGTGGAGGAGAAAGCAAAAGCAAATTGGGCGGTCTGATATGTTTGTGCAACCTAAGGCTGATGGCATGGAATGATAGAGTGGGTCGAGTCATGGACTAGAATGTGATGGGGTCAATGGCGGGGTCATAATATCATTAGCCCTTGCTCCGTCTTTCTGAAGAACCCTAAAGAGACCCCTCGCCAACAATTTTCCTGTTGTCTCAGTTTATCCATCCGATTTCCCCAATTTAGCTGCGCTGTCACATCGACGCGTCTCTAGCCTATCAAGGATTGATTAAGCCAGCCTTGACTTGACATGGCCACCATTCGTATCGCCGAAACTGTTCGACCAACCAAATCGTTTGAAAGAACAGACAGCATTGGAATTGGCAGCGGCATTTATAATATACGTACCAACTCGGTAGAGAGGCGTGGTACTTTTGGACGCAGGAACTCATTCGATACCCGTAGTGTGAGGACAGGGGACGACCAGGCTGAGGATCAGGATTCGGGATTGCGTGAGGCTGGTGACTACAAAACAAAACAGGTACCTTCCCCTCAGTACTTCTCATACTGAGCTTTCTCACACAAACAGGTCTTCAAAGGAAAACTTTTACTATGGCTTGCATATCAGAGCATCGGTGTCATCTACGGTGACATTGGCACCAGCCCTCTCTATGTCTACTCGTCAACCTTCACGTCAGAACCCTCCCATGCCGACTTGGTGGGGGTTCTGTCAGTTATTATTTGGTCTCTAACCATGATGGTCACGGTCAAATACGTTCTCATCATTCTCCATGCCGACAATGAAGGCGAAGGGGGCACGTTCAGTACTTATTCTTTGCTTTCCAGATATGTAAGAAGCATGCGACATCAATAAATATGACCGCTGATGAAAGGGAACTAGGCCAACATTACAAAGCGTGATCCTCGCGAAGCTTCTCTCGTCAAAATGGAACGCTACTTGACTGGGGATCTGGAAAGGGCGAATCGACATGTGCGCTCCGGTATTGAAAAGAGCAGATTTGCTCGTGGCCTTCTGAAGACCATCGGGGTTCTTGCTGTCTCTATGGTCATGTCCGATGGAGTTCTGACCCCCGCTCAATCAGTTCTTGGTGCTGTTCAAGGTCTTCGCGTTGTGAAGCCAGACCTCTCCAATAGCATAGTGGTGGGAACAACATGTGGAATTCTCATCCTTTTGTTTCTGATTCAACCATTTGGGACCACCAAAATCGCAACTACATTCGCCCCAATAGTCATTATTTGGCTGGCGTTCAATGCTAGCTTCGGTATCTACAACCTAGTAAAATTCGATTATACAGTTTTGAAGGCCTTCAATCCAGGTTTTGCTTTCGAGTTCTTGATCCGAAGGAAGACCGAAGGATGGAAAATGCTTGGTGGTGTTCTGCTGGCATTTACTGGAGTCGAGGCTCTGTTCGCCGACTTGGGTGCATTCAGTCGACGAGCCATCCAACTCAGTTGGCTGTGTTACGCTTTTCCCTGCCTGCTGTTGGCATACATTGGACAGGCAGCACATATCAGCGTTCATCCCGGCGCATACACCAACCCGTTCTTCAACTCGGCACCACCAGGAACTCTTTACCCGGCTCTTATCATTGCTATTCTTGCGGCTATTGTTGCTTCCCAAGCTATTATCACCGCTACGTTCCAGGTAAGTACTTACACCGACTCCCTAAGCAACTACTAACGCGTGACAGCTAATGGCACAAATAATGAAGCTGTCATACTTTCCTCAAATCAAGGTGGTCCACACGTCGAAAGTTTTCCATGGTCAGCTCTATGTTCCGCTTGTTAATTGGCTTCTGATGATTGGTACTGTGTTGGCGGCGGCGATTTACAACAACACAACTTCGCTTGGAAATGCATATGGGTACGTTCCTCTTGGCTGCTTCGGAATGGATGTCACTAATCGAAAGTAGAGTCTGTGTCATGTTCGTCACCTTCTTTGATACCTGTATGGTTTCTCTCGCAGCCTTAATCGTCTGGCGCATCAATCCACTCGTACGCGAACATCGGGGAGTAGAAAATTCCCTATTCAAGCCTGTTTCAAGAGTAAATACGCTCGCTCCTGAGACATTTACTCGTTAGACATGTCTCTACTCCTAACTCAATGTCAAAGAAGTAATTGCTAACCCCCGATCTTCCAGTGGGTGTTCTTCCCGTGGCTCACCATAGCATGTCTCGACGGCACATTCCTATCCGCAGCATTGATCAAAGTCCCAGACGGAGCATGGTTCACCATCACTCTCGCTGGTGTCCTAGCCTCTCTCTTCATTCTCTGGCGTTTTGGCAAAGAACAGCAATGGCTAGCCGAAGCAGAAGATCGGTTCCCTACCAAAGATCTCGTGAGAGTTGACAAACAAGGCGAAATGCGACTCACCGAGAAATTCGGCGGAGGCGAAACCTTAAGCATCATCAAAGGCTTTGGCATCTTCTTCGAC
>Ga0182030_10003243_pt1 | contig 34715 bp, 26 predicted proteins | sample 812S3MmetaG_FD_121299 | JGI IMG/M metagenome (GOLD analysis project Ga0182030, IMG submission 121299) | Permafrost microbial communities from Stordalen Mire, Sweden - 812S3M metaG (Illumina Assembly) | ecosystem: Environmental > Terrestrial > Soil > Wetlands > Permafrost | place: Sweden...
GGCGGTGGTGGCGTCATCGTCCACCATGGCGGCGGTGGCGGCATCCACCATGGCGGTGGCGGTCACTTCGGCGGGTTCCACCATGGCGGCGGCCATCACGGCGGCGGTCACTTCGGCGGCTTCCATCACGGGGGCGGTCATCACGGCGGCGGTCACCGCCGCTGAAATCGTTCGCGACAGCAGTCGGCATCGCGACGTTACGTTTCGCCCTCTTCCGCGCGTTGTGGGAGAGGGCCGAATTTTGTAGCCTTAAAGCGGGTTTTTTGAGGCGGGCTGGCGGGGATTTATGTGCCCGAGCCTAAAGGGTCATTGCCGGCATCGTGGCGAAATGTGTGGAAATCAAGAAAAACGCACCACGTAGAAAGGCCGCCAGAGGCGGGCTTCGATGGTTCGACAATGGCGAGATAACGCTAATGCTCTAGCTCGCCTTGAATGAGAAAGAAGTCCTGAACCACCTCTGTTAAATCGATGCGAGATGCCAACAGCGTTCCGTGGGCGATTTGATTTCGCATATTGTAATAACGTATCACTTTTTTCCATGCGCAATCAGAGCCGCGCTCTTTATCGAGCACCAGTGCTGCGCGATTTTCGAATCTTAATCCAGATAACCTCTTATCGTCAGGTTCATAGAGTTCCCAAGCCCTTCGAGTTGCGCGATTTGCGCTGCCGCGTCGTGTGCGAATTGCGCTGCGACATGCTTCATCAATAGCTGTCTCCAACTGTCCCCAACTGAAAATGAAGTAAGCCTGATCATTGAGTCTTTGCTTGACTTCAATTCTGACTGCCTTCGGCTCGTCAGAAGCTGCGACGGCGGCGCTCCGCTCTGCCTCGAAGACGTTATCGATTTCGAGATACAAAGCTTCTATGGCTGGAAGCTCTCTCATCCTTGTAAAAGGGAACAGAATGTTTGCTGGGTGACGGGCTGACGGTTCCGTCGATTTGAAAATGGTGTAAAAATCCAAGATGGCGAAGCGAAGTTTTCGGCAGTGTCCACAATGACGTATTGATTCTGTCCAACAATCATGTCGAGTCGGCCGTTTGCGCCAACGATCCAAAGGCCCCGAGGCTCGATTTTGGCGACAGGGACACTATCGCGGGTTATTTCCAAAATTGGCAGCCTTCTGGCTGCAACCCCAAACTTTTGCATCATCTCTTCATGCATAAGCATTGTTCGATCCCGCTGTGCTGAATATCCAGCAGGCAGCCAACTTTCGATCTGAGTGTACAACCCGTCTATACGACGCTCCCAGTCTGCCACGCGCTCCTCGACGTGTTGTGGCGTTATTGTTGTCATTGTGACCTCTTCGAGCACCCTAGGCATCAAAGGCTCCGCTACAGAATTGGATATTGGGAGAGCGCATCGGCTTCATGCGGACATAGCACAAAACCCTCTGTGCTGTCACATGAGCCGATACGGTTCGGGAGGGGTCGCGCTTGCGCCCGCGCTCTACGTGCATATCTCAACATTTTTGCACCGAAGATCTACGTCAGCCATATCAATGGCCTATGCCGCACGGAACTTAAGTGCGAAATTCCCGCCGGTGTCCCCGGCGCAAAATCGACATTTCAAACCGCCCGTCACCGCGCTCGACGCTCTTGTCCGTCGAGACCAAGGACCAGAAGCCGGGCAGATTGTCCTTAGGGGTCTCCGCGTCCATCTCGTCATCCAAATCAGCAGCGATGAAGCGACAGCATCGGCGCGTGGGCGGCTTTGAGTCAAGTTGACGGGCTTTTCGCGCAGCGATCGGGCGGCGTTGGTTTGGATTTTTGGGTTTGCGCCGATTCGCGCGTCGCCGCCGTCATGGCCAAATGAGCCAATTCAACGCATGTTCGCACAGAAATTCGCCTCTCGAAGCCGAGGCGTTAGGGAGAGCGCGCTAAAAATTCCGTATTGACCGGTTAAAGAAAAGGCGCATGCGCCGGAAACGAGCCAAGCCGCCGCCGAGCGCGTGGGCTACGAAGCTGCGCGAAAAAAAAAAGGATGAAACAATTGACATTCTCGCAGACCATTCTCATGCACGCTCCCGAACATTTCAGCGTCGCCTATGTCATCAATCCGTGGATGGAAGGGCAATTCGCCAATACCGATTATGAATTGGCGCAAAAACAATGGGCGGGTTTGCGCGTGGCGATCGAACGACACGCCAGGGTCGCGTTGCAGCCGACGCAAAAAGGCTTGCCCGCCGACGCCGTCTTCACCGCCAACGCCGGTCTCGTGCTGGGCAAGAAAGCCATCGTCAGCCGTTTCCGCTGCGTCGAGCGCCAACCCGAAGAAGCGCATGACCGCGCGTGGTTTGCCGACAACGGTTTCGAGATTGTCGATTGGCCGCAGCATGTGCCGTTCGAAGGCGCGGGCGACGCCTTGTTCGATCGCGGACAGCAACTGCTGTGGGTCGGCTATGGCTTCCGCTCGGATAGAGCCGTGCCGGCTTTGCTGGAGAGAATGCTGGGGCGCAAGACGGCGGCGGTGAACTTGGTCGATCCGCGTTTTTACCATCTCGATACTTGCTTGTGTCCGCTGGCGGGCGGTTATTTGCTGTATTATCCGGCGGCGTTCGACGAGCCATCGCGCGCCGCCATCGAAGCTGCGGTTCCCGAAGCCAAGCGCATTGCCGTCGAGGAAGCCGATGCTTTGAAATTCTGCTGCAACGCCGTTGAGCTCGAAGGCGAGATTATTTTGAACGACGCCTCGGAAGGCTTACAAAATCGCCTGCGCCGCAACGGATTTGCGCCGGTCATCACGCCGTTGTCGGAGTTCATGAAAGCGGGTGGCGCGGCCAAATGTTTGACGTTGAAGCTGGTCGAGGCCTGACTAGACCAAGGCCCAGAGGCCGGGCGGACTGTCAAAGACAGAGCCCGAGCCCATCTCGTCATCCCGGTCGAAACGCGATCGAACGAGATTTTCGGCGCGCAGCGCGTTCGCCTCGACTTAACCGGTTTTTAACGATGGGCGATCGGGCGGAGGCGCGCCGAGGCCGCTTAATCCGCGCGGCTGTCCCCGCCGCGCGCCGCGCAAATACCCAATAAATCCGGGCTTCGGCGCATGGTTAAATTAACCCTAACCCTAACGGCCGGCAATTTATTGGCAGTTTGCTGGCGGTTTCTAATATTCGCGGAAGGATTCGTTAAGGAAACATGAACATCCTCTCGCCCTATGAAGTGTCAATTCGACACAGCGTAGAGCGTCTTCGAGGTTGACCATGCGAGCACAATCCTCCCTCCAACTCCGGGGTGCCCCCGCCCCGCGCGGGCTCGGCCGTTTCTGCGACGACAAGCGCGGTTCCGCGGCGGTCGAATTCGCCATCGTGGCGCTGCCGTTGTTTTTTGCGATCCTCGGCATCATCGAGATCGGCTGGGGCAATTTCACGCAATCGCGGATGGACGCCGCCGTGCAGTCCACGGCGCGGCTCATCATGACCGGCGTCGTGCAGAACACGCAGATCGCCGGCCAGCCGCTGACCGCCGCGCAGTTCCGCGACCAAATCCTGTGCCCCAAACTGCCGTCGACGATGAATTGCAACGACGTGTTCGTGAACGTCCAGGTGTTCTCGGAGCCCGCGTCGCTCACCGCGCCGTCGCCCTATACGCAATTCATCAATGCGTCCGCCACCGGCCTCGTCACGCCGGCGCTCGACAACACGCAGAACAATTACTGCGTCGGCGCCAACGCTTCCTACGTCGTCATCGATGTCGTCTACCCGCTGCCGCTGCTGACGACGGGTTATCTCACCGCCGCGGCTTCGATCTACAACGGCCATGCGGTGCGGATGCTGCAATCGACGGCGACCTTCAAGAACGAACCCTTCACGATCAACGGTTCCGCAGGGTGCTGACCATGTTGAAATCGCTCAAGACATTCAAAGCGGCGCAAGGCGGTCTCGCCATGCTCGAATTCGCCTTCGCGCTGCCGTTTCTGCTGCTGGCTTTGCTCGGCTTCGTCGAACTCGACCGTTACATCTCGATGACGCGCCGGCTGGAGATCACCGCCAACTCCATCGCCGAGCAGATCGCGCAGGACACGCTGGTCACGCCGGTCGACGTGACTTTCGCGCAAGATTCGACGGTGGTGCTGTTCCCGGCCGTGCTCGCCGACAGCGCCAGCAAGGGCATTGCGTGGAGCGCCGACATCGCGCTGTCGATGAGCAGCATCGTGTTCACGCAAACCAATCCAAGCTGCACGGTGAACTGCAACTACAATGCGAAGGTCGCCTGGAGCAGCGGCTCCAACAGCGTCTCGCGCCCCTGCAACGTGCTGTTGCAGGCTGTGCCGGACGGACAAAGCCCGCAGCCGACGACGCTGCCGACCGACGCCTTCGGACCCGTGCCGGTGATCGTCGTCGACGTCGCCTTCAATTACACGCCGCTGTTTGGCGCCAACCTGCTTCCCGCCGTGACCCTGCGTCGCTCGGCCTATATGCAGCCGCGCTACACCGCCGGCAACGCCTATCTCCAATACGCCGTCGCCGGCGGAGATAATCTCGTCACCACTTGCCCGGGGTTTTGACCATGAAATCGCTGTCCAACACGCTGCGCAAATCCTTCGCCGCCGACAAGCGCGGCTCGGTGGCGATCCTGATGGGATTGTCGATAATCCCGCTGATGCTCGGCGCCGGCGTCGCCGCCGATTACGCGGTCACCCAAAGCGTCAGAGCGCGTCTCGACGCCGCCGCCGACGCCGCCGCGCTCGCCGCGATCAAGACGACACAAGCGACCATCATCGCCCTCGGGAGCTCCAATCCCAATCCCGGCCCGCAGGCCATCGCCGCCGGCGTCGCGCAAGGCGGAAAGCTGTTCCTCGCGCAGGCGGGCCGCAACGGCGCCAATCTGACCGCCGCGCCAACGGTGACCGTGACAATCAACGGGCAGACCATCTCCGCGTCGGCCTCCTACAGCGCCGCCGTCGCGTCCAATTTCGGCACTCTCGTCGGCGTCGACACGCTGAACGTGCAAGGCGCGGCCACCGCGACGCTGACCGCCGGCAAATATCTCGACTTCTATTTGCTGCTCGACGTGTCCGCCTCGATGGGCCTGCCGTCGACGCCAACGGGCCAGTCCGCGCTCGCGGCGATCAATCCCGACGCCGCCGGCTGCTTCTTCGCCTGCCATTTCAGCGGCGATCAAAGCTATAACACCGCGCGCGCCAACAACATCCAGTTGCGCATCGACGCGGTGGGCGCGGGCGTCGCCGCGCTGATGGGCCAGGCGCAACAGACGCAGACGCTGCCCAATCAATATCGCGTCGGCGTCTATCCGTTCATCACCGACGCCAACACTTTCGTCGATCTCACCTCCGACCTCACCGGCGACGCCTATTCGGTGGCCAGCGCGATCAACTATAACGCGAATACCGGCTCGACCAGTTTCGGCGCTCTGCTCGACACCGGCGACGACACTGTATTCGCGTCGTCGCTGAACCCCCATTACCGCGTCACCTCCAACGCGCCCGCCGACACATTGCCGCTGGGCGCGGGCGGCACGCATATCGAAAATGTCTTCAACGACATCAGCGCCAAGATCGTCTCGGTCGGCAATGGCTCAAGCCCGCTGAGCACGCAGCCCTTTGTGTTCTTCGTGTCGGACGGCATGGAGGACAGCCAATATTACGTCACCGCGACCGGACAATGGCCGGGCGTGACGCCCTATCCGACGCCCAATGGCCAGACCGTGTCGATCCGCGCGATGGACCCGAGCGTGTGCGCCGCGTTGAAAGCGCGCGGCGTCACCGTCGCGGTGATGCAAATTCCCTATCCGCCCTTCGCCAGCCCGACGAACTACGCCAACAGCGAAGACTACAAGGTCAACGACGCCGAGCCGAATCTCTCTCCGGCGATGCAGGCCTGCGCTTCGCCGGGCTTTTTCACCCTCGCAAGCTCGCCGGAAGAGATCACGGCAGGCATCCAAAAACTGTTTCTCCAGGCGGTGCAGCAGGCGCGGCTGACGCAGTGAGCGGCAGCCAATCGATCGGCGCCGCAAGCCGCTGGCCTCTCTCCGCATAAAGCGGGGAGAGCTTATCGATCGAGGCGCGCGAAGGAAACGAAAGATTCGTCGGCGTGCGAACGATCGACTATGATCCGGGCATGGCGACACAACCGCAGGCGCCGACGCCGCGCATCACCGTGGAGGAGTTTCTCGCCTGGGCCGAAGGCCGGCCGGGGCGATACGAACTTTTTCGCGGCGAGGTTTTCGCGCAAGCGGCCGAGCCGGCCGCGCATTGGGAGGTCAAGCTCGCGACGCATGTCGCGCTGCTGGCGGCGATTAAGGCGAAGGCGCTGCCCTGTCATGTCGTGCCGGACGGCGCGACCGTGCGCATCGACGAGACGACGGCTTACGAGCCCGACGCGATGGTCTATTGCGGCGCGCCGCTCTCGCCGGACGCCCTGCTCGTCGAAAACCCGGTGGTCATTGTCGAGGTGCTCTCGCCCTCGACAAGCCGCGCGGATCGCGGGCGCAAGCTCGCGGATTATTTCCGCTTAGCCAGCGTCGCGCATTATCTGATTATCGATCCCGACGACGTTCTCGTCATTCATCACCAGCGCCGCGGCGACGACATTTTGACGCGGATTATTCGGGAGGGGACGATTGCGCTGGACCCGCCGGGGATCGAGGTGAAGGTGGCGGAGATTTACGGGGCGGAGGCGTAGCCATGCCGGCGCTGGCGAAGAGCATCATGACCTTCGAACAATTCCTCGCCTTCGCCGAGGGGCGGAGCGGCAAGTGGGAATTGATCGAGGGCGCCCCCGTCGCGATGTCGCCGGAGCGCGTCGCGCATGGCGATATGAAATATCGGGTCGCGCGCGCGCTGGACGAGGCGATCGCTCGCGCTAAAAAACCTTGCCGCTTCGTGCTGGACAGCGCGGCGGTGAAGATCGACGCCAACAACAGCTATCAGCCGGACGCGATGGTCTATTGCGGAGAGGCCGTTTCGCCCGACGCGCTCTTTGTTCCAAATCCGGTCATCGTCGTCGAAGTCCTCTCGCCAAGCAACGCGCTGCGCGACTTGCGCGACAAGCTCGCGGGATATTTTAAAGTCGCGAGCGTCGCGCATTACTTGATCGTCGACCCCGACGAGGCGCTGGTCATTCATCACCAGCGGCGCGGCGAGGATATTTTGACGCGAATTGTTCGGGAGGGCGTGATCGCGCTGGACCCGCCGGGGATCGAGGTGGCGATGGGGGAGATTTATGGGGCGAGGGCGTAGAGGGCCGAGAGGCGGATCACTGCGCCCGTCACGCCGCTGCGAGACGCTCAGCAACTTCGCGCGCGGCGCGCTCGGGTGCGTCGGGGTCGAATTGAACAATTTGACCCGAAATCAAATCTTCGGGCAGGTCGCTTATGGGAATGCGATCGGACGCCAGAGTCAAAATCGGTTTGTTCAACGCCTCGGCAGCGCCGACCTCGTAACCCATCCAACTGTTGGCGGCGGCATAGGTGTCCGTGATCACCACGAGAACCTTGTCCGAGTCCTTGATCTGCGCTTTAATTGAATCCCGCCAGTTCTGGCCGGCCGGAACGCCTTTACCGGGGTCAAACCAAAGGCCGAATTGTTGCATTTTGCGTCCGGACTCGTCCGAAAATATCTTGACGAGTTCGCGCTCAAACTTGTTCACGAGAGCGGCGTCTTTGTGCGCATAAGAGATGAAGACCTTAGTAGTCATGCTCGCTCCGTTCGCTTCTTCAAGGCCGCAAAATAAGAGCCGAGACCGTTAATGTCTATGAAATTCAATCCGTCCAGCGGTTCGACCCCGTCTTCTTCCGGATCGAAATCCGAGATTTTCACTCTATAAAATATGCAAACGATTCTCTTCTCCAACAAGTCGGCCATGCCGATTTCATGCCTGATCCACGCCCTCCGCCGCGACCAGGGCGTGAACAGCGCCAGGAGTTCGTCGCACCCGATAATCTCCTCCCGGATACGCGTCTTAAAGTCGTCGCCGGCAACGATGTCGCGGCGGTCGAGGAACGCGCTGGCCCCGCAGTCCTCGACACATCTCGCGATCTGCTCGGCCACCCAGAGGTCGTCGCCGGCGTGGGAAACGAACACCCGGTAGCCGTCCTTCGTCACGCGGCGTCCCCCGCCTCCACATAAATCTCCGCCCCGAGCTCCAAAAACTCAGCCGCCTTTTCCGCCATCCCCTGCTCGCGCGCGTTGATCGCCGCCGCCTCGATCTCTTGCGCTTCTTGGCGCAAATCCCGCGTGATCTGCATCGAGCAAAACTTCGGCCCGCACATCGAGCAGAAATGCGCGAGTTTGTGCGCTTCCTTGGGCAGCGTTGCGTCGTGGTATTTTCGCGCGGTGTCGGGGTCGAGGCCGATGTCGAACTGGTCTTGCCAGCGGAAGTCGAAGCGCGCGCGGCTCATCGCATTGTCGCGCTCTATCGCCGCCGGGTGGCCCTTGGCGAGATCGGCCGCGTGGGCGGCGATGCGGTAGGTGATGACGCCGGTCTTTACGTCCTCGCGGTCCGGCAGGCCGAGATGTTCCTTGGGCGTGACGTAGCACAGCATCGCCGTGCCGAACCAGCCGATCATCGCCGCGCCAATGCCCGATGTAATGTGGTCGTAGCCCGGCGCGATGTCGGTGACCAGCGGCCCGAGCGTGTAGAAGGGCGCCTCGCCGCAGGTTTTCAGCTGCTTGTCCATATTGGCCTTGATCTTGTGCATCGGCACATGGCCGGGGCCTTCGATCATCACCTGACAGCCCTTGTCCCAGGCGATTTTGGTGAGTTCGCCCAGCGTCTCCAATTCGGCGAATTGCGCGGCGTCGTTAGCGTCGGCGTTGCAGCCGGGACGCAGGCCGTCGCCGAGCGAGAACGAGACGTCGTAGCGGCGCATGATGTCGCAGATGTCCTCGAAGCGCTCGTAGAGGAAACTCTCGCGATGTTTGGACAGGCACCAGCGCGCCATGATCGAGCCGCCGCGCGAGACGATGCCGGTGACGCGCTTCGCGGTCAGCGGCACGTAAGCGAGGCGCACGCCGGCATGGATCGTGAAATAGTCGACGCCCTGCTCGGCCTGTTCGATCAGCGTGTCTTTAAACACTTCCCAATCGAGCTTTAGCGCGTCGCCGCCGACTTTTTCGAGCGCCTGATAGATCGGCACGGTGCCGATCGGCACGCTGGCGTTGCGGATGATCCAGTCGCGGATGTTGTGGATGTTGCGGCCGGTCGAGAGGTCCATGACCGTGTCGGCGCCCCAGCGCGCCGCCCACACCATTTTCTCGACCTCCTCGGCCACCGAGGAGGTGACGGCGGAATTGCCGATATTGGCGTTGACCTTGACCAGAAAATTGCGCCCGACGATCACCGGTTCGAGTTCGGGATGATTGATGTTGGCGGGGATGATCGCCCGGCCCCGCGCGACCTCGCCCAGCACGAATTCTGCCGTGACGAACTGCGGAATCGCGGCGCCGAAGCTCTCGCCGTCGGCGATGCGCGCGCCGGCCTCGTCAAAGGCGCGCTCGCGGCACAGATTCTCGCGATGCGCGACATAGCGCATTTCTTGCGTGACGATCCCGGCGCGGGCGAATTCGAGTTGGGTGACGGGGCCAGCGCCGGCGGCGCGCAGCAGCGGGCGCGAAGAGGCCGGGCACGGCGGCGCCAGATGCTCCAGCCCGACAAAGCCATTGTCCTCGGGCTTCACGGCGCGGCCCGCGTAAGTCTCCAACCCCTCGCGCGACTTGAGCCAGGGCCGCGCGCTTGGCAGACCGGCGGCGAGGTCTGGCGCGAATTCGGCGCAGCCATAGGGGCCGGAGCAATCGTAGATGCGCAGCGGCGTCTCCCCGCAGGCGGGGTCGAAGGTGATTTCGCGGTAAGGCACGGCGAGGCCAGGCGCGCCTGGCGGCGAGGAATAGCGTTTATGCGAGCCGCCGATGGGGCCGGTCGTCACGCTCACGGGGGTGGGGAGACTCTTGTCTTGCGCGTTCATGGTCACGCTCCTCGTTGGCGGCGCCGCTTCAAGGGCGGCGGGCCTTTTAAGATCATGACGAAGGCGGAACGCTTGCAACGGACGATGTTCGCCGGCGCCTTAGGGCGTCCGCCAAATCCGCGCTGGCATTCCCTCCGCCGGCATGACCCGGATCAGGTTCGACGGGTGCTTCTCAGCCGCGTAAAGCGGCGCCCCTCGCCATTCTAGGCAGGCTAACGGTTATTTAACCATAGGACAAGCAATCATGGGCCAGCAATCATGGTCTTCAGGCGGCAGCTGAAACTGTGGCAAATATGTGACACCGCCGAGAAAACGGGCGCCGGTTGATTTCGCACAATGCGCGAAACGCTAAAATGGTGAACAATCCGGGGTGCGCCAAAGCTGTTCGTGTAAAACGATTCGGGCATGAGCCTGCGTCGCTGTAACAACCCTTCGGGACGCGAGTCGAGCAACATGAAAAACATTTTTCCACGCACTGTTTTCGCCTCCCTCTCGGTCGCCGCGATTATCGCCGCAACCCCCGGCCTCGCTGCCGACGGCATCGAACTGATCGGCTATGGCGCGCGCCAAAAAGCCGTCGCGGGCGCGGATGTCGCCGATCCCGTCGACGCTATGTCGATGTCGATCAATCCGGCGGGCATCGTCGGCATGGATCGCCAATATCAATTCGGCGGCTCCCTGTTGCTGGTGGATCGCGGCTATAGCGCCAGCGGCCCGCTGAGCGTGCTGGCGCCGGGCGATGTGCAGAGCGGTCGCCCGGTCTTCCCGGTGCCCAACAGCGCCAATGTCTCGCCGATCGACGCGGAGTCGGCCTGGGGCTCGGTCTCCTATGGCAATGGCGGCATCAACACCGCTTACGGCATGGGCAATTTCAAACCGCCGATCTACGCCCCCGCGCAGCTTGGCGGCCTGGTGCCGGGCGTATTGGTCAGCCCGTCCGCCGGCGGACCGTTTGGCGGCGGCTTCGCCGGCATCGACCTGCAACAGGAATTTTTCAGCCTCGTCTACGCCAAGAAATTCGGGGCGATCACGCTGGGCCTCGCGCCGACGCTGGTCGGCCAGTCCCTCAATATCCAGGGGTTGAAAACCCTGGCGCCCTATTCCAGCGATCCCTATCACCTCTCGGATAATGGCGAGGACTACTCATTCGGCGGCGGGTTCCGCATCGGCCTGCAATACGAGATCGCGAAGGGGCTGCGCTTCGGCTTCGCCGGCGCGACGCCGATGTTCATGACGCCGTTCGGCAAATACGCCGGCGCCGTCGCCGACCACGGCAAGATCGACGTTCCGGCGGATGTCACCGCGGGCTTCGCCTATGATCTGCGCCCCGACTTGACGCTGATGGTCGACTGGAAGCATATTTTTTATTCGTCCGTCCCGGCGCTGGGCAATTCCAGCTTCCCGGTCTATCCCGGCTCGCTCGGCGCTTTCGGCGGCACGGGATTCGGCTGGCGCGACACCGACGCGGAAGCCTTCGGCGTCGAATGGCGCGCCACCAGGCAGTTGACGCTGCGCGCCGGCTATAGGCACACCAGCCCGATGATCGGCTCGCAGGACGTGACGCTCAACGTGCTGGCCCCGGCGATCACCGAGCACCACGCCACCGGCGGCTTCAAATACGAACTGACCAAAAACTCGTCGATCGACTTCGCGGCGGTCTACGCCTTCAAGAACACCCTGAGCGGACAGGAGGCGGTTCCCTATGTCGCCTTCGCCTACGCCATCCCGGCGGGCCTTGGCGGCGGCTCGCTCCCCGTGGTCGTGCCGCCTCATTACGGCGTCGGCACCAATGTCACGGCGTCGCTGAGCGGGCTTGAGCTGTCGCTCAGCTACACCTATAAATTCGACGCCGGCGACAATGCCTGGATTCCGTCGCATTTCTGAGCGGGCGGCGCAGTGCGGCGCGCAAGCATTTCGCGCGCCGCTATCCTATCCCTTCACAATCACCGGCCCCGCGCGGCGCGTTTGCGTCTCCAGCAGGGTTTTCACCTTGGCCGCGAGATTGAGATAGATCGCGGCGTGCGGCCCATGCGGATCGGCGCCGACGACGGGACGGCCGGCGTCCGACGTCTCGCGGATCGTCGCGTCGAGCGGAACCTCGCCCAGGAACGGCACGCCGAGCTTTTCGGCGTCGTGACGCGCTCCGCCATGCGAAAACACATCGGTGCGGCCGCCGCAGTGCGGGCAGAGAAAATAGCTCATATTCTCGATGATCCCGAGAATCGGCGCCTCGACTTTCCGGAACATGCCGACCGCGCGGCGCGCGTCGATTAGCGCAAGATCCTGCGGCGTCGAGACGATCACCGCGCCGGCGAGCGGAACCTGCTGCGCCAGCGTGAGTTGCACGTCGCCGGTGCCGGGCGGCATGTCGACGACCAGCGCGTCGAGTTCGCCCCAGGCGACCTCGCCGAGCATCTGCGTCAGCGCCTGCGACACCATCGGGCCGCGCCAAACCATCGGCACATTCTCGTCGACGAGAAAGCCGATCGACATCACCTTGACGCCATAGGCCTCCAGCGGGACCATCTTACCGTCGGCCACCTGCGGCTTGCCATGCAGCCCGAACAGCCGCGGCGCCGACGGCCCATAGACATCGGCGTCGAGCAGGCCCACGCGCCAACCCTGCGCGGAAAGCCCCAGCGCGAGATTGGCGGCGGTCGTCGACTTGCCGACGCCGCCCTTGCCCGACGCGACCGCGATGATGAAGCGAATCCGCTCGACCGCCGCAATCACGCCGCGACGTGGCGGGGTTCGCGCCGGGCCGTGGTCGTGGCCATGATTATGCGGATGATCATGCGCCGGCGCAGCGCCCGGCGCGCGTTCCGCGGTTAGCGTGACGATCGCCCGTTCGACGCCGGCGACCTTGCCGACGGCCTGCTCCGCTGCGATACGGACGGCCTCCCATTCCTGCGCCCGCGCCGGATCGGCGGCGAGCGACACAAAGGCCTTTGCGCCCGTAACATTGATCCCGCTGACCGCGCCGCTGGCCACCAGCGACGCGCCGCCAAGCCCAGAAACCTTCTCCAACGCCTTAAGCACATCCGCTTCATTCGCCACGGGTTAGCTCCTCGCCGATTGCATTTCTCAGCGTTTTGCGCCGAACGGACGGGAAAATCCAGCGCGAAGGGGAATCCCGTCGATTCAACCGTGATCGCAACAACCGTGGCTCTGCTGCGCCGGCGGACAGGGAACATCGCCGTAGGAGCAGAATACGCAGCAGTCGCCGGCTTTGGGCTTCATCACAGCGCCGCAGGCCGCGCATTCGTGGCGGATTTGGCAGGAGTCCACCGCCATGGTCAGCGTCTCGGCATGGCCGCAGGCGGGGCACGTCAGCGTCGACGACAGTTTTATCAGCGCCTCGCCCACGACTTAAGCCTCGACATCCACGTCGACGACGTTGGGCGCGGCATGTTCGATTTTCGGCGTGCGCTTGAACGGCGATCTGCGCCCGCGCATCGTCTGGACGATCTTCGCGCCATTGGAAAAGGCCAGATAGATCATCAGCGGCGGCACCGACGCCATGGTCTTGAGATAATCGCCGAGCGCCCCGCGCTTTAACGCCAGATAGGGCGGCAGCGTGACGCCAAGCACAACGATCGTCGTCATGACGGCGATGATTTCGAGCATGGGGACATAGGGGCCAAGCGAGCCATGCAGAATGGAGCCAAGCAGTATCGCCAACACGCCGATGGCCGCCGCCGGGAAGAAAATCTGATGCGCCACCAGCCCGATGGCGGCGACCCGCTGCGTCAGCGTCCAGGGCGCCCGCCAGATCGGAACGATGGTCCTTTGCGCGACCTGAACGAAACCGTTCGACCAGCGCCGCTGCTGGCGCCGGAAATCGCGCAGACCCTCCGGCACTTGTCCCGGTATCGCCGGCTCGGAGAGAAAAATCCCGTGCCAGCCGTCGAGCGCCGCGCGCACGGTGAGATCGAGGTCTTCGCACAGCGAATAATCCGACCAGCCGCCGGCGCTCTCGATGGTCTCGCGGCGCCAGACGCCGCCGGTGCCGTTGAACTGGAACAGCCAGCCGGCATGGGCGCGGCTGCGCTGTTCGACCAGAAAATGCCCGTCCTGCACCAGGCCTTGCGCGCGGGTGAGCCAGTTCTTCTGGAAGTTGGAGAATTCGCAGCGCGATTGCACGAAGCCGGCCTTCGGGTCTTTGACCAGCAGCGGCACGCCGCGCTTCAGCCAATTGGCCGGCGGACGAAAGTCGGCGTCCAACATAGCGATGAAGGGCGCGGTCGAAATGGTCAGCCCATAGGCGCAGGCGCCGGCTTTAAAGCCTGCCCGGTCGGGACGGCGCACATGCGCGATGTCGGCGCCCTCGGCGCGCAATTCGACCGCCACGGCCTCGGCGCGCGCGGTGGTTTCGTCGTTGGAATCGTCGAGCAACTGGATATGAAGCCGGTCCTTGGGCCAATCGAGTTGCGCCACGCAGCGCAGCGACTGTTCGGTCACCAGCGGTTCGTTATAGACCGGGATTTGCAACAGCACATGCGGCAGTTCGTGGCCCGGAAGCTCCACGGGCGCGGGGTCGCGCATGCCGCGCAATTCGTCCCACAGGAAGCGCGCGATCACCGCGACATAGCCCAGCCCGATGGCGACGAGCGTCACTCCGCTGGCCGCGGCGATGGCGTCGATGACGAAACGCAAGAGGTCAAAAACCAAGCGTCTATCCTTTTTTTCGTGTCGCCAGCGGCGCATCGAGCGGGGCTCCGCGGGCGCCAGGCGCAACAACGATCCGCGCGTCAAATTGCTCCTTCGCCCAGACGACCCGATTGGTGGTCCAGGCGCGCAGCCACACAGCAAGCATCACCGCCTCGCGAAGCAGGAAAATCGCGGGCGCCTCCCATGATACGCGCCATCCCTTCATAAAGGAAAGCCACGTCTCAAGGGAGAACCAAAACAACAACGTCGCGCCGGCGGCCGCGAACGGCGTCAGCTGGACCAGGGGAGCGGCCAGCGCCGCGGCGATAACCGCTGGAAAAGCCTGGCAAAACGGCTCCAGCAAAAAGGACAGCAACGCGTCGCCGCGACGAATTACGCTCCAGCGAAGCTGGCGCTGATAGACATCGTTCAAAGAGCGACGCCCAAGCTCTTGGCGCACCGGACGGTGCGAGAAAACCGTGCGCAAACCGATTCGGGCCAAGGCCTTGGCCATCGCGTTGTCCTCGCCGACGGTGTGCGAAATCGCCGCAAAGCCGCCCGCGCGCAAAAAATCGTCGCGACGAAACAACATGATCTTGCCGACCCCAAACCCCTGGCCCAGAGCGGCCACCGTATACAACATCCGCGCATGCGGGCCGTTGAGGATCGACGCCTCCACATGCGCCGCGATGTTTTCGGGATTGGCGCCGTAGGGGATGGCGCAAACGAGCCCGACTCTATCGCCCAGCTGGCGCATATGTTCGGCGAGATCGTCGGGCTCCAGAATGGCGTTGGCGTCCTTCATCAGGATCGTGTCGTAGGTCGCCTGCGTGAAGGGCGCGACGAGATTATCGACCTTGGGGCTTCTGGCGAACTTCGCCACCGATTGCAAGACCTGCGTCGTCACCTCGGGATGGCGCGAGAAAATGGCCCGCATTCTTTGCACGGCTTCGCTGTGAGGATCGACGGCCGAGGCCAGCGCGTCGAAATTTGGATAGTCTTGCGCGAAGATCGATTCCTGCGCCCGGTCGAAATTGTCTTCCAGCAATTTAACCGGCAGCACGACCGAAACCGGCGGCTGCAGTCGGTTCTTGGCGCGGCGCCCGCAAAGCCAGGGCTGCACGACCGTGGCTATCGTGGAGACAATCAGCAGCGCGATGGAAATGACCCAAAAGGCCGCGCCTCCCCACAGCAACGCTTCGTGCAAGCCGCCTTCTGCCGCCATCAGAACGCCTCTTTCTCTTTCGTCGTCGGCACGTCGGCGGTAAAGAAGCGCAGCATCGCCGCGTCGACCCAGCGCGGCGGCAAGAACGTGATGAAGCGCAACGCGACCCACATGAACATCGGGAAAGCGATCACCGGCTTGCGGCGCTCGATCCCGCGCGCGATGATCTCGGCCGCTTCCGAGTCGGAGATCAGGCCGGGCTTCCACGCCTTGGTCGCCGCCGACATTGGCGTCTCGACGTAGCCCGGCACGATCATGCACACGTCGACGCCATGCGGCGACAGCACGCCGCGCAGCGCCTCGGCATAGGAAAACACCGCCGCCTTGCTCGCGCAATAGGCCGGCGAGAACGGCAGGCCGCGCACCCCAGCCATCGAGCCGACCATGGCGATCGCGCCAGAGCCGCGCTTGGTCATCGCGGCAATCGCCGGCTCGACCGTATTAAACACGCCGCCCACATTGATCGCCAGCGTCGCGCGCACCGCGTCCGGGTCTTCGATGATTTTTCCATGGCCGAGGCCCGTCGCGACGCCGGCGTTGGCGAACACAAGGTCGAGCGGCGCGAGCGCCAGCGCGTCCGCGACGCCCTTGGCCATGCCGGCGCGGTCCTGCACGTCGACGACGAAAGTCGCGACATCGGCGCCCTTGTCGCGGCAGGCCTTCGCGGAGGCTTCCAGCCGCGCGGCGTCGCGCCCGAACAGCGAAAGGCGCGCGCCGTCTTGCGCATAGCGCAACGCCAGCGCACGACCGATGCCGCTGGAGGCTCCGGTGACGAGAACATGCTTCCCGCTCAAACTAAACCTCCCGCTTGGATGGCCGCAGCGTCGCCTCGGCGACCACCGCCGGCGCGCGCGACGAACTATGGGCGTATAGCCGCACAAACACGCTCTGTTGCGACGATCTTAGCACGCGGCCGGTCAACGTGACTTTTTCGCCGCGCAGCACCGGCTGCACGAAGGTTCCGCCGAGCCGCGTCAGTTCGAGATCGCCGCGCCAGGCGCGCAGCATCGGCTCGAAGGCGGCGAGCAACTTCACGCCATGCACCGGCGGCGCGGCAAAGCCGATCGACGCGGCCAGCGCGTCGTCGAGATGCAACGGATTGTCGTCGCCGGAAACTTGCGCATAACGGCGCAGCGCCTCGGCGTCGAACGGACCGATCTCCACGGCGGGCAGACGCTCGCCGACAGCGGGCGGCGCCAGCGCGGCGCCGGCGCTCATAAGCCTTGGTCCCGGCGCAACGCCGCGCGCGGCACGAGCCGCAGCAGGGCTTCGAAGCGCCCCACCGGCGCGCCGTCGAGCGTCGCCAGCGCCGCCTCGACGACAAGGCGCGGCGGCTTGTCCTCGCGCCGCATCGAGACCGAGAGATCGTAGTCCACGCCAACACGCAGCGGCGCTTGATAGGTGAAATGCTGCGACTCGTGCACCGGGACGCTGTCCGCCTGCGCGCAGATTTGCGCGATCGCGTCGTGAATGGCGGGCGCCGTCAACCACAGCGCCGGATAGCTCGAAGGCGCGCCGTCGAAGCCCGCGTCGAACCCGGTCTCGCGGGCGAATTCCGCCGCGCGCGCGGCGTCCACCTGCACGCGCAAAGCGGGAAGGTCGAGCGCGCCGTCAGCCGTCATGATCGAGCGCCCGCACGATCAGCACGGCGTTGATGCCGCCAAAGGCGAAGGAATTGGACATCGCCGCCTCGATCGACATTTTGCGCGCGACGTTGGGCACGGCGTCGATAGGACAACGCGGGTCGGCTTCGAGAAAATTGATCGTCGGCGGCGCGATCTGTTCGCGCAGCGCGCAAATCGTGATCGCCAGCTCCAGTCCGCCGCCGGCGCCCAGCGCATGGCCATGCACCGGCTTGGTCGAGGAGACCGGCACGGCGCGACCCAACTCTTCGCCAAAAACCGCCAGGATAGCGGCGGATTCGGTGATGTCGTTGGCGTGCGTCGCGGTGCCGTGGGCGTTGATGTAATGGATGTCGCGCGGCGCCATGTCGGCGTCGGCCAGCGCCAGCGCGATCGCGCTCGACGCGCCCACGACATCGGGCCGCACGGGGTCTTTGGCGTCGCTGCTGGTGCCGTAGCCGACCAGTTCGCACAGCGGCGCGTGTCCGCGCGCCAGCGCCGACTCCAGCGTTTCCAGAATGAACACCGCCGCGCCCTCGCCAAGCGACATGCCGTTGCGGCCCTTCGAAAAAGGCCGGCACAGGTCCGGACTCAGCACGCGCAGGGCTTCCCAGGCGCGCATCGTGCCGTTGATGACGCAGGCCTCGGCGCCGCCGACGATCGCCTTGTCGGCGAGGCCGAAGCGGATCATCTGCAAGCCGAGGCCGATCGACTGGCTGGCCGAAGCGCAGGCGCTGCTGACGGCGAAGGTCGGACCGAGACAGGAGTAGCGCATGCCGAGCGTCGTCGCGGCGGTGCTGGGGATCAGCCGCGGCACGGTCAAAGGCTCGGGACGGGAGGATTGCGCGTAGTAGTCGTACAGGCCGTTGTCGATCGTGGTCATGCCGCCGATGCCGGTGCCGATAATCAGCGCCGTGCGGGAACCGGCGAGATCCTTGCGGCCAAAGCCGGCTTGCGCCATCGCTTCGTCGGCGGCGATCAGGCTGTATTGCGTGAACGGATCGCAAAAGGGCAACACGTCGGCGTCGATATGAGCCGCGGGATCGTAGGGCGGCACCTGCGCCGCGATCTTGATGCGCCCGTCGTAAGGCCGCGGGGTTTTCAGTTCGCGCACCTGCGAGACGCCATCGCGCGCCGCGCGCCAAAGATTTTCGGCGCCCATCCCGGCCGCGGAAACTGCGCCCATGCCCGATACGACGATGCGTCGCGATCCTTTGCCGCGACCGGAAGGGACGCCCGCCGCCGCCGTCCGGGCATCGCCTTCGCGCAAATCGGCCATATTAGCTTTTCTCTCTTTCTTTCGTAATGTGATCGGCGATGGCGGCGATCAGCGACTTTACGTCCTTGGCGTCCTGAAGCGAGCCGTCCATCGGGATATAAACATTGAATTTTTCTTCAAGCGCCGTGAGAATCATCACGAGGTCGACGGATTTGAGATTAAGGCTTTCGATCGTCGCGTCGGGCGTGACCTTAGCGCGGTCGATCATCCCCTCCGACGCGATGACCTCGACAATTTCGTCGACCAACTTGGTCTTTTCCTGCGGATCTTCCGTCACATCCACCTCCGTTCGGGGTTCTGCCGGCCTCGAGGCGCACAACGCCGGTCGAAGCGGTTCGCCGCCGCATCCGCGTCCCCTGCCCCGGACGACCGAACTCTCGTTAAGGCGTTTGGCGGCGAAAATAAAGCCCACTCTCTCGAAGCCGACGGATTGGAGTGGCTTGAGCGCGCGCTTCATGCCAAAAAGCCGCCAGAAACGATCGCAAGTTCGAGTGGGAACCATGACATTACAGCATGACGCGCTGGCGGGAAGTTTTCCCCAGGCGAGTGAAGACCAGTGGCGCAAAAGCGTCGAACGCGCGCTGAAAGGCGGAGCTTTCGAGCGGCTCGTCGCCAAGACCTACGACGGCGCGACGATTAACCCGCTCTATCGGCGCGCCGAGGCGCCCGGCCCGCGCGCTCTGCGCGTAAATCCAGGCCGCTGGGCCGTTCTCGCCCGCATCGACCTCGCCGACTTGGACGCCGCCGACTTGGACGCCGCCAACATCCAGGCGCTCGAAGATCTCCAAGGCGGCGCCGACGGTCTGCATCTTGTTTTCGCCGGCGCGCAGGGCGCCTATGGCTCGGCGCTTAAAGACGACAGCGACGCCGCGCTGGCGCATGTCCTGGACAAGGTTCGGCTGGACTACGGCGTCCCGGTGATGGTCGAAGATTCTCCGCGCGCGCCGAACGCCGCCGAGGCGATCATGCGGCTGGTCGACAAGAATCACATCGAGCCCTCGCTCACCCGTATTTCCTTCGGCTTCGATCCGTTGGGCGCGCAGCTTCGGCACGGATTCGCGCAGGCGCCGTGGAGCGAGGGCGCCAAGAGCGAGGGCGCCAAGAGTTTCGCGCTGCGCGCCCAGCGCGCCGCCAAGGCCGGCTTTGCGCGCGGAACCGTGGCGGCGGACGCCCGCGTCGTCCATGCCGCCGGCGGAACCGAAGCGCAGGAACTCGGCTTTGCGCTCGCGGTGGGCCTCGCCTATCTGCGCGCCCTCGCCGACGCCGGAACGGACCTCGACGCCGCGCGAAAACTGCTGGTGTTTCGGCTTGCGGCGGACGCCGACGAATTCGCCGGCGTCGCCAAATTTCGCGCGCTGCGCGCTTTGTGGGCGCGCGTCGAGGAGTCCTGCGGCCTCGCGCCGACGCCGGCGCTGATCCACGCCGAAACCGCCTGGCGCATGATGACCGCCAACGATCCGTGGAACAATCTGCTGCGCGCGACCATCGCGGTGTTTTCGGCGGCGGTGGGCGGCGCCGACGCGATCACCACGCTGCCCTTCACCCTGGCGCTCGGCGCGCCGGACGGCTTCGCCCGCCGCCTCGCGCGCGACACGCAGCTGGTGTTGCAGGACGAGTCCTATATTCACGTCGTCGACGATCCGGCCGGCGGCGCTGGCGGCTTCGAAGCCTTGACCGAGGGCCTGTGCGAACGCGGCTGGAGCGAGTTCCAGGCCATCGAGGCTTCAGGCGGACTGGCCAAGGCGCTGGACGCCGGCCGCTTTCAAGCGAAGGTCGCGGAGGTCGCCTCCGAGCGCGCCAAAAATGTCGCGCGGGGCAAGGACAAGATCACCGGCGCCAATGAGTTTCCCAACATTGGCGAGGCCGCGCTCAAAGTGCTCGCCCCGTTCGACGCGCGCAACGCCGAGGCGGACGCGCCGCAAGGCGCGCAAAAGTCGCCGATGCTGGCGCCGCGGCGGCTCTCCGAGCCGTTCGAGGCGCTGCGCGCGCGCTCGGACGCCCATCTCGCCGCCAGCGGCGCGCGCCCGCGGGTGTTTCTCGCCAATCTCGGCTCGGTCGCCACTTTCACGCCCCGTGCGAATTTCGCCAAGAATTTTTTCGAGGCCGGCGGCGTCGAGGCGGTGTTCGGACCGCAGACGGACGATTCTACGCAAATCGTCAAGGCTTTCCGCGACAGCGGCGCGAAACTGGCTTGTCTTTGCTCGTCGGACAGGATTTATTGCGATGCAGCAGTTGCCGTCGCCATTGCTCTCAAAGGCGCGGGCGCAAAACTTTATCTCGCCGGGCGTCCAAATATCGCGGGGAGCGCCGGCGAGCTGGAAGAGGAACTGCGCAAGGCCGGCGTGACGCGGTTTATTTTCGCGGGCTGCGACATGCACGACATGCTGCGGCTCGCACTCGAGGAGGCCATATGAAGGCGAGAACATTGCTGCTCGCAGCCGCGCTGGCGGCGGGAGCGGCGCAGGCGCAACCGGCTCGAACCGGCGAAGAAGCATCGGTGTTCGGAACGAGCTTCGACGGCGTCTGGACATTCGAATCGACCACCACGGCCGGCAATTGCCCGACGCTGGTCCCGGTCAATGTCGTCGTTCAGGGCGGCCATGTGGTCTCGGCCAATAATGGCGCCGCGACCCCGTGGGGCTATGTCGAAAGCGACGGCACTTTCGACGCGAAGTTCACCGACGCCAACGGCCATGTCTCTCGCGCCAACGGCCATTTTACCGGGGCGAGCGGGAGCGGCGCCTGGTCTTCCGGGACCGATTACTGCGGCGGCGCCTGGCGCGCGCATCGCAGCGCGGGCGGGAAAGCCGCGCGGTAGGGGGCGGGGTGGGAACCGGCGGAAACGCAGGGCCCTTGGTCGCAAGGCCGACATCAAGACGCGCGACGGCTTGCGTCCGCGTCTCATACGGAATCCGCTAGATCAGTTCGGCGGCCCGCATTCCCTCCCCCTTGCGGGGAGGGTTAGGGTGGGGGGCTACAACAACAAAGATTTCGCGAGCCCCCACCCGACCCCGCTTCGCGGGGCCACCCTCCCCGCGAGGGGGAGGGATTCGCGCCCTCGCGAAGCATTCACGCGGAACTCGTATCAGAAAGCGGATCGAAGAATCAGCCGTGCTGGTGTTTTAGCGGTGGCGCGTTCGCTCATTCCCCGCCTGACGGACGCTTTCGGCGCAGAAGCGGTGATTATGGAACGTCGCCTCACCTAAAAAGGAAAGCTAACCCCCAACGTTGGTCTTCTCCTCATCTATTCGAGCGAGCATGACCCGAGCGCGGCCGTAATGACGCTATTTTCCAAGCCTCGCTTGCTTTGCGCCCGGCTCGCCCAACTTGCTCTCGAAAGGCTGAATTTCCCTCGCATTCTAGGGAGCGTGTGATGAAACTATCGAGGACGGTCATTGCAGCGGCGGCGACGCTGTTTCTTCTGGGCGGTGCGCTCGCCGGCGGCGGCGCAACTGGTGGAGGCGCAGCTGGTGGAGGCGCAGCGACGGGCGCGGGCTCAGGCCCAGGTCTCGGTGGTGGAAGCAAGACCGCAGACCCGCTCAACAAATCCGCGTCGCCCACCAACAAAATGGCCGCGCCCCCCGCCGGGAGCCACAAAACCAATGGCTATCGGGTCAAACACCACAGAAGCCTAAACCAATAGGCAGCGGTACGCCGATCTTCCAAACGCGAGGTGCGACCGCCAAAAACGGGCTCGAATCCGAAGACTCGAGCCAGTGGGGCTGTGGAAGAAGTTCCCTCCAAACACTAGTCCGTCTTATTCATGACGGGGGCATTGGAGGCTGGCGCGCGTAGCGTAAAAGGCTGATAGCGCGTAAAGTTTGGTTTTCTACGCCGAGCTTGAGCGCGTCGTGCCTTGCAAAACCTCTAGGTTTTGCAACGATACAGATTCAGGAACATCGGGTTACTGTGTATTATGCCGACACATCGCTAGGCGGCGAGTGTCGGCAGGCGTAATCGACGGCCAATCATCTTCATGGCGGCTTCCTCGTCGCCCTTGAAGATAGGCATTGTAAGGGAGCGATTCTGGGCGCGTTGGAATTTTTTGCGGCTCAAGAGCTTCATATCTGGCTCTTCGATGAGAGCGATCACAGCAAAATCGTCCCGATTATACAACTGAGCCTCGGTCTGAAGGAGCAAAGCCTCATTGAGCTTGTCATTTGTGCTCACAAAATAAACTGCCCCAGGAACGGCTTCCGCAGCCTTCGGGCGAATGACTAGGTCGGCGGGATACTCCGAGAACTCACGATCAACGGCCACCTCCTCGTTGAGGTTGGCAACAGCCCCAAACGCCTTCGTGATGGCCTGGATCGCATCCTCCCGAAACGTGGAGCGAATAACTTCGCGAGTAATCAATTCCAGATCACGGACGCGGATCATAGAGGACAAGAACTCAATCACTCGGCGTGGAATATCCGACTCCGAAAAGCTCGGGGTCTTAATTTCAAACGTCTCTTGATCCCAAAATGCGTTGGCTTGATCCAAAATAGCCTCAAGAAGCTGGCCTCGGGTTCCTTGATCTATCGGAATATCGCGAGCGATCAGGTGCGCGAGATACGAACCGTCATCCTCGATCTGAAAGCCATCCGGTGTGGGCGTTAGATAAAAACTAATTGGGTCACCAGAGTTGTCTTCGAAAGCTGAGCTGATGGCATAGCCGGTCGACACGGGGCGAACGGATATCGCGCCGCAAAACGTCGAACACAGTTGCTTTTTTAGCTCTTCAGGTTGCATTTCGGAACAATGGCCCTTCATCCTCTTTAACTCTGAAGAACCGCTTGGCGGCTTCCCAGAAGGTGTTTTCTGTCCAAGCACTCGTCCGCCTGTGGTGGGACATAGCGGTAGGCACTCTAACGAGATTATCGATACTGCTTCCACCTATTTCGAGGCCGCTTCGTTCACAGTGCGCATGCGCATGCAAGCCGGGATGACTCGCATGATGCTCAAAGCGACCAACCACGGAGGCGCCGGCCTCCGCTTCAATAAGCAACATGGATTTCCAGTTGTCCCTAGCACTGTTGCATTCAGCCGTTAATATAAAGTTGACTCCGTTCGCTTCTGCTTTCGCAGAACGCCATTTCCAACCTGCTCGCATGGGTTTTTTCTTAGTATAAATGGGCGCATGTCTTGGCGGCATGTCAGCGGAAGACCAACCTGTCTCTGTTTTTAAGATTTTTTGTTGTTCAATAAGATGCCTGACACGCATATTTTATTCGCCTTTGTTAGTGGTTTATGGCGCGCACTCACTCCCCAGAAAAGCCTTAGGCCTAGACACGCAGTCATGCTTCAAGCCTCGCAATCGTCCATCCCGACACGTTATAGCTGCGGCCAATCTCCGCAAGCGTTTCCTCGCCGTGGTCGCCGCGCTTGATCGCCTCTTTCTTCTGGCGCCCCGTGAGTTTCGGCGGCCTCGCCATTTTCGCGCGGCGCAACTGCGCGCGTTCGGTCTCGCGCGCCGCTCAAGCCCCGCGCCCCAAAGCCCCGCGATCGTCCCGCCGCTTGCGTTATCATGATGATCCGGCTCATAAAAAAGCTTTTCCGCTTGCCGTTCAGCTATCCCGCCCCATTTAGTCCATACGGTGACTTGCACCTGGGGGCTGCGGTCAGAGGGGAGATAATAATGAACAATATGACTCTCCGTCGAACGGCGCCACGGAGTGAGCGGAGCGCCAATCAACAAATGCACCCCAGTGTCGTCGAGGCTTGCCTCACGACCTTCGGCAATGAGCAGACAGAAACGCAATGGGAGGAGCCGACCGCCGACGAGTGGCGGCGGGCGGTTATGGTCATCGCCAAACAGGTTGCGCTACGGTTCGCTGGTTATCGCGACCATGACGAGTTCGCACGCGACGGCTGGCTAGTAGCGTTGGATGTTTTCGAGACGCGCGACCTATCGACACGTCGCGATCATTAGCGCCGCGCAGAGCGGAAAAATTACGCGCTTGCGCGCTTGAATCCGACTCTTGCGGCGCTAGTTGTCATGGAATGTGCTGGCGCTTCACACCAGCAACCCTCCCAGGGTATGCGTAGCCCGATCCATCAGTGGTCGGGCTATTTTTTGCGCCAACGACCGCCAGCGTGTTCAAGAGGTCGCGCGTTGAGCGCGCCCCAATCACCGCGGCTCGTCGTCCCTTGGCAGCAGCCTGCCGCCGACGGTGTTTTGCGCGACCGGGCGCCCTTGCAGCGCCGCCTGTCCGGGCGCGCCGCCGACCCCATCCTTCTGATAGATGTCCTCGCGGAACTGCGTCACGCCGTCGGGCGCGCCCCAGGCGGTGACATAGACCCAATAGACCGGCACCTGCGGCTGCAGCTTCACGTCGACGCGCTCGCCGGAGCGGATCACCTCGTCGATATGGTCGCGGTCCCAGCCGGGCGTCTCCTTGAGCAGCCAGGCCACATAGTCGCGCACGTTCTGCAGGCGGATGCAGCCCGACGAGACGAAACGGAAATCGTCGCCGAACACGCCCTTGGACGGCGTGTCGTGCATATAGACGCCGTAAGGGTTGGCGATGTCGATGCGCACCACGCCGAGCGAGTTGAAGTCGCCGCCGGTGTCCTGCCGGAAGCGGTAGTTCATCGCGTCGAGCGAGCGCCAGTTGATCTGCTCGGGCTGCAGCTCCTGGTTTTCCTTGTTGTAGACGCGGATGTGATGGTCGGCCAGATAGGTCGGCTCCTCCTGCATCTTGGGGATCAGATCCTTGCGGATGACCGAGGCCGGCACGGTCCAGAACGGGTTGAAATTGATCTCGATCGCCTTGGTTTGCAAGACCGGCGACTGGCGGTCGATCTTGCCGACGCCGGCGATGTGATGCGTCGCGACCGCGCCGTTCTCCACCGTCTCGACCAGCGCCGCCGGAATATTGGCGGTCACATAGCGATTGCCGAGATCGCGCGAAAAGCTGCGCAGGCGGACCAGATTGGTCTCCAACTGGCGCAGCCGCGTTTCGGCGGAAACGTTGAGCGCCGTCACGGTCTGCTGATTGACGGCGCCGGTCTCGTTAATGCCGTGCCGCGCCTGGAAACGGCGCACCGCCGCCTCGACATAAGAATCGAACACCGGGCTGAAGCCGGTCTCGCCGGCGATGTCGCCGGCGACGATCAGCCGTTTGCGCAGCGTCGACACCAACGCGCCATTGGAGCCGAGCCGCAGCAGCACGCCGGCCGGCAGGCTGGGCCAGCCGCCGCTATCGACGATCTGTTGATATTGCCGGATCGCCTCTTCGGTCGCGGCGACGGTCTGGGCCGAAAGGATCGGCGTCGTCGACCGCGACACGGTGAGGCGTTCGGCGGCGTCGTAGCGCTGCGCCCACTCCGCCTGACCATCGTTAGGGTCGGCGAAGGCGACGGCCGCGCCGCCTCCGCAAGCGAGCAGCGCGGCGACGACGCCCCATAGCGGCGCGCGCGGCGCCGCCCCAAAGAAAAAGCGGAAAGTCGTTGGCTTGGACAAGGGATGGCTCCAGTTGCGATAAAGCCCGCAAACATAAGGTGGCGGCGTGGAAACGCTACGCCTGATCGAGAAGTGCATCTCTAAGGTTAACAAGGCGCGAATAGTCCGGCGATTTTGTGACCGCGCGGCCGAAAATTCTTCAACAAACGCCGGGCGCCGCAACCGAAAAGGCCGCCTTGAGGGCGGCCTTTTCATTAACTCAAGTCGCCATGCCGACAATCATCGGGCGGCGGACGGCAGCCTTGGCGTCGTGGGCGGCGGCTCCGCCGTTTCGGCGCGCTGGGTGATGATCAGATCGTCGCGGCCATTGGCGATGGCGCGGAACTTCGACATCGCCGCGCCGGTGCCGGCCGGAATCAACCGGCCGACGATGACATTCTCCTTCAAGCCGACCAACGGATCGACCTTGCCGTTGACGGCGGCTTCGGTGAGGACGCGCGTCGTCTCCTGGAACGAGGCGGCGGAGAAGAACGACCGCGTTTGCAGCGACGCCTTGGTGATGCCGAGCAGCACCGGCGTTCCCGTGGCGATCTTCTTGCCTTCCTCGATGCACTTGGCGTTGGCCTCTTCGAGTTCGGTCTGATCGACCTGCTCGCCGTCGAGGAACGGGGTGTCGCCCGAGTCCACGATGTCGACCTTCTGCAACATCTGCCGCACGATCACTTCGATGTGCTTGTCGTTGATGCTGACGCCCTGCAACCGATAGACTTCCTGGATCTCGTTGACGAGATAGGCGGCCAGTTCCTCGACGCCCTTGATCGCCAGAATGTCGTGCGGCGCCGGATTGCCGTCGACGATGTAATCGCCCTTCTCCACGACGTCGCCATCCTGCAGATGGATGTGCTTGCCCTTGGGGATCAGATATTCGACCGGCTCGGCGCCTTCTTCGCTCGGCACGATGCTGAGGCGCTGCTTGTTCTTATAGTCCTTGCCGAACTGCACCGTGCCGGAGATTTCCGCGATGATCGCGTGATCCTTGGGGCGGCGCGCCTCGAACAGTTCCGCGACGCGCGGCAGACCGCCGGTGATGTCGCGCGTCTTGGCGCTGTCGAGCGAGATGCGCGCGATGATGTCGCCGGCCTGGATCTTCTGACCCGGCTCGGTGGCGATGATCGCGTCGACCGGCACGAGATAACGCGCGTCGCCGCCGCGTTGCAGCTTGCCGATCTTGCCGTCCGGCCCCTTGATGACCAGCGCCGGCTTCAAGGTCGCGGAGCGCTGGTTGAGCCGCCAGTCCATGACCATGCGCTTGGTGATGCCGGTCGCTTCGTCGGCGGTCTCGGCCATCGACTGGCCTTCGACCAGATCCTCGAAAGCGATCAGCCCGTCGATCTCGGAGAGAATCGGACGCGTATAGGGGTCCCACTCGGCGATGCGCGCGCCGCGTTTGATCTTGTCGCCCTCGTCCACCTTCAGCCGCGCGCCATATTGCACGCGCGAGACCGAACGCTCGGTCCCGTCCGACCCGACGATGACCACGGCGACGTTGCGCGCCATCACCATCAGATCGCCATCGCCGTTGCGCGCGAGATGGCGGTTGCGGATATGCACCACGCCGTCGAAATTCGACTCGGTGAAGGACTGATCCGCGAGCTGCGCCGCGCCGCCGATGTGGAAGGTGCGCATGGTCAGCTGCGTGCCGGGTTCGCCGATCGACTGCGCCGCGATGACGCCGACCGCCTCGCCCATATTGACCGGCACGCCGCGCGCCAGATCGCGCCCGTAACAAGCCGCGCAGACGCCGTTCTTGGCCTCGCAGGTCAACACCGAGCGGATCTTCACTTCCTGAATGCCGGCGGCGTTGATCGCGTCGACATGCCATTCCTCGATCATCGTGCCGGGGGGCACGATGACGGAGCCGTCCTGCGCGTGCAAGCCGTCCGCCGCGAACCGGCCGAGAATGCGCGAGGTCAGCGAGGCGACGACCTGGCCGGCGTCGATGATCGCGCGCATGCGAATGCCGTTGGTGGCGCCGCAGTCGTAGGACGAGATGATCGAATCCTGCGCCACGTCGACGAGACGGCGCGTCAGATAGCCGGAGTTGGCGGTCTTCAGCGCGGTGTCGGCGAGGCCCTTGCGGGCGCCGTGGGTCGAGTTGAAATATTCGAGGACGGTCAGACCTTCCTTGAAGTTCGAAATGATCGGGCTCTCGATGATTTCGCCTGAGGGCTTGGCCATCAGGCCGCGCATCGCCGCGAGCTGGCGCATCTGCGTCGGCGAGCCGCGCGCGCCCGAATGCGACATCATATAGATCGAGTTGATCGGCAGATCGCGGCCATGCTCGTCCTTGCGCACGGCGGAGATGCGAAGCATCATCTCCTCGGCGAGCTTCTCCGAGCATTTCGACCAGGCGTCGACGACCTTGTTGTATTTCTCGCCCTGGGTGATCAGACCGTCGTTATACTGCTGCTCGTATTCCTTCGCGGCGGCGCGCGTCTCGCCGACGATGCGGGGCTTGGTCTCCGGCACCACCATGTCGTCCTTGCCGAAGGAGATGCCGGCCTTGAACGCCTCGCGGAAGCCCAGCGTCATGATGCGGTCGCAGAAGATCACCGTCTCCTTCTGACCGCAGTGGCGGTAGACCGTGTCGATCATGTTGGAGATTTCCTTTTTCGTCATCAGCTTGTTGATGACGTCGAAGGGAATCTTGACATGGTTGGGGACGAGTTGCCCGAGAATCAGGCGACCTGGCGTGGTGTCGAAAATCTTCGCCACGCGCTGGCCGTCCTTGTCGAAGCTCCAGGCGCGGCCCTTGATCTTGCTGTGCAGCGTGATCGCCTTGGCGGCAAGCGCATGCTCGATTTCGCCTATGTCGTAGAACACGCCCTCGAATCTGGTTATCCTGCCCTTCTCGACAATCTCTTTCTTGAGCTCGCTTTTGTCGCGGTCGAGCGTCACGCTCAATTCCGCAATCGCTTTTTCCAGGTCGTTGTCGCGGTCGAGCATCAGGCGCAATGTTTTGTCGGTCTTATCGTCTTTCCAGCTAATTTCTTTCTTGTATTGCCCCGGCTCGCCGTCGCGCTCCAGCGTCAGATAATAAAGGCCGAGCACAATGTCCTGCGACGGCACGATGATCGGCTGACCATTGGCCGGATGCAGGATGTTGTTGGTCGACATCATCAGCACGCGCGCTTCCAGCTGCGCTTCGAGCGACAGCGGGACGTGCACGGCCATCTGGTCGCCGTCGAAATCGGCGTTGAAGGCCGCGCAGACCAGCGGGTGCAACTGGATCGCCTTGCCCTCGATCAGCACCGGCTCGAACGCCTGAATGCCCAAGCGATGCAGCGTCGGCGCGCGGTTCAGCAACACCGGATGCTCGCGAATGACCTCGTCGAGAATATCCCAAACCTCGGGCTTCTCTTTTTCAACCAGCTTCTTGGCCTGCTTCACGGTCGCCGAATAACCCTTGGCGTCGAGCCGCGAATAGATGAACGGCTTGAACAGCTCCAGCGCCATTTTCTTCGGCAGGCCGCATTGATGCAACTTCAGTTCGGGACCGACGACGATGACCGAGCGGCCCGAATAATCGACGCGCTTGCCGAGCAGATTCTGGCGGAAGCGGCCCTGCTTGCCCTTCAGCATGTCGGCGAGCGATTTTAGCGGGCGCTTATTGGCGCCGGTGATGACGCGGCCGCGCCGGCCATTGTCGAACAGCGCGTCGACCGCTTCCTGCAACATGCGCTTTTCGTTGCGGATGATGATGTCCGGCGCGCGCAGTTCGATCAGCCGCTTCAAACGATTGTTGCGGTTGATGACTCTACGGTACAGATCGTTCAGGTCCGAGGTCGCGAAGCGCCCGCCGTCGAGCGGCACCAGCGGCCGCAGGTCCGGCGGAATCACCGGCACTTCCTTGAGGATCATCCATTCCGGCTTATTGCCGGACTGGACGAAAGCCTCGATGATTTTGAGACGCTTGGCCAGTTTCTTGGGCTTCAATTCGGTGGTCGCCTCGGCGATTTCCTGCCGCAGCCGCACGGCGATGCCCTCCAGATCCATCGATTCGAGAATCTTGCGGATCGCCTCGGCGCCGATCATCGCCGTGAAGTGATCCTGGCCATATTCGTCCTGGGCGCGCAGAAACTCGTCCTCGGACAGAAGCTGGCGCTCCTTCATCGGCGTGAGGCCGGCGTCGATCACGATATAGGATTCGAAATAGAGAATGCGCTCGAGATCCTTCAGCGTCATATCGAGCAACAGCCCGATGCGCGAGGGCAGCGACTTCAGGAACCAGATATGCGCGACCGGGGCGGCGAGCGAAATATGGCCCATGCGGTCGCGCCGCACGCGCGCCAGCGTCACTTCCACGCCGCATTTCTCGCAGATGACGCCCTTGTATTTCATGCGCTTGTACTTGCCGCACAAGCATTCGTAATCCTTGATGGGGCCAAAGATCCGCGCGCAGAACAGACCGTCGCGTTCGGGCTTGAACGTGCGGTAGTTGATCGTCTCGGGCTTCTTGATCTCGCCGAACGACCAGGAGAGAATCTTCTCCGGGCTGGCGATGGAAATCTGGATCTGGTCGAAGGCCTGCGGGGCCACGACCGGATTGAAGAGATTCATGACCTCTTGTTGATTCATGGTCTTCTCCACTGGACACGGAGCGGGAACGGCTCACAGCCGTCGGCGCCCGGTCGAATTTATTTTGGACCCCGGCAAGAACGGGACCCCGGCAACAACGCGGGCCGCGCAGTTAAGCGCGCGCCGCTCGAAACATTCGAGCGGCGCGAAACATTATTCCGCGCTTTCGACGGCGACCGGCGCTTCCTCGCCCTCGGGCGCCGCCGAAGTCAGTTCGACATTGAGCGCCAAGGAACGCATTTCCTTGATGAGCACGTTGAAGCTCTCGGGAATGCCGGACTCGATATTGTCGTCGCCGCGCACGATCGACTCGTAGACCTTGGTGCGGCCCGCCACGTCGTCCGATTTTACGGTCAGCATTTCCTGCAAAGTGTAAGCGGCGCCATAGGCCTCCAACGCCCAGACCTCCATCTCGCCGAAACGCTGTCCGCCAAACTGCGCCTTGCCGCCGAGCGGCTGCTGCGTGACCAGCGAATAGGGGCCGATCGAGCGCGCATGGATCTTGTCGTCGACGAGATGATGCAGCTTGAGCATATAGATGTAGCCCACCGTCACCTTGCGGTCGAAGGTCTCGCCGGTGCGTCCGTCGAACAGCGTCACTTGCCCGGACGACGCGAGGCCGGCGCGGCCCAGCATCTCGACAATGTCCTTTTCGTGCGCGCCGTCGAACACCGGCGTGGCGATCGGCAGTCCGCGTCGCAGGTTGTTGCCCACTTCCAGCAGCGTCGGCTCGTCGAGCGTCGCCAACTCCTTGTCGCCGTCATAGACCTCGGTCAACTTCTTGCGCAGCGGGGCCGCGTCCCTGGTGCGCAGATAGGCGTCCACGGCGACCCCGATCTGCTTGCCAAGACCCGCGCAGGCCCAGCCGAGATGGGTCTCCAGAATCTGGCCGACGTTCATGCGGCTCGGCACGCCAAGCGGATTCAGCACAATGTCGACCGGCGTGCCGTCGTCGAGGAAAGGCATGTCCTCCTGCGGCACGATGCGCGAGACGACGCCCTTGTTGCCATGACGGCCGGCCATTTTGTCGCCGGGCTGGATCTTGCGCTTCACCGCGACGAAGACCTTGACCATCTTCATCACGCCGGGCGGCAATTCGTCGCCGCGCTGTAGTTTCTCCACCTTGTCGAGGAAGCGGGTTTCGAGACCCTTCTTGGCCTCGTCGTATTGCTTGCGCACCGCCTCGATGCTGGCCATCAGCGAGTCGTCCTCGACGACGAAGGTCCACCATTGCGAGCGCGGATATTCGTCGAGAATGGCCTGGCTCAGCGCCTGATCCTTCTTGAAGGATTTGGGGCCGGCGATCGCCTTCCTGCCGAGCAAGGTCTCCGCGAGACGCGCGTACACGTTGCGGTCGAGGATCGCCAATTCGTCGTCGCGGTCCTTGGCGAGACGTTCGATCTCCTCGCGCTCGATCGCCTGCGCGCGTTCGTCCTTTTCGACGCCGTGGCGGTTGAACACGCGCACTTCGACGATCGTGCCCTGCACGCCCGGCGGCACGCGCAGACTGGTGTCGCGAACGTCCGAGGCCTTTTCGCCGAAGATCGCGCGCAACAGCTTCTCTTCCGGCGTCATCGGGCTTTCGCCCTTAGGCGTGATCTTGCCGACCAGAATGTCGCCCGCCGCCACTTCGGCGCCGATATAGACGATGCCGGCCTCGTCGAGATTCTTCAACGTCTCTTCCGAGACATTGGGAATATCGCGGGTGATTTCCTCCGGCCCAAGCTTGGTGTCGCGCGCCATCACCTCGAATTCGTCGATGTGAATCGAGGTGAACACATCGTCCTTGACGATGCGCTCGTTGAGGAGAATCGAATCCTCGAAGTTGTAGCCGTTCCAAGGCATGAAGGCGACGAGCACATTGCGGCCGAGAGCGAGATCGCCAAGATCGGTCGAGGGACCGTCGGCGATGATCTCGCCCTTCAGCACTTGATCGCCGACGCGCACCAGCGGCTTCTGGTTGATGCAGGTCGACTGGTTCGAGCGCTGGTATTTCATCAGCCGGTAGATGTCGACGCCGGGCTTGGCCGGGTCTTGCTCTTCCGTCGCGCGGATGACGATGCGGGTCGCGTCGATCTGATCGACGACGCCGGTGCGGCGCGCCGAAATGGCCGCGCCGGAATCGGCGGCGACGATCGCCTCCATGCCCGTGCCGACCAGCGGCGCGTCGGCCTTGATCAGCGGCACCGCCTGGCGCTGCATGTTCGAGCCCATCAGCGCGCGGTTGGCGTCGTCGTTTTCGAGAAACGGAATCAACGCCGCCGCGACCGACACCAATTGCTTAGGGCTCACGTCCATCGCGTCGACGCGCTCGCGCGGGACCAGCACGACGTCGCCGGAATGACGGCACAGCACCAGGTCTTCCGTCAGCATGCCGTCCTTGTCGACCGGGGCGTTGGCCTGGGCGACATGGAATTTCTGCTCCTCCATCGCGGAGAGATAGGAGACTTCGCCGGTCACTTTGCTGTCGCGCACGCGGCGGTACGGCGCTTCGATGAAGCCGTATTTATTGACGCGCGCGAAGGTCGCGAGCGAGTTGATGAGGCCAATGTTCGGACCTTCCGGCGTCTCGATCGGGCAGATGCGGCCGTAATGCGTCGGATGCACGTCGCGCACCTCGAAGCCGGCGCGTTCGCGCGTCAGGCCGCCCGGACCCAGCGCCGAGAGACGACGCTTATGGGTGATTTCCGACAGCGGATTGGTCTGATCCATGAACTGCGACAGCTGCGACGAGCCGAAGAACTCGCGCACCGCCGCCGCCGCGGGCTTGGCGTTGATGAGATCCTGCGGCATCACCGTGTCGATGTCGACCGACGACATGCGTTCCTTGATCGCCCGCTCCATGCGCAACAGGCCGAGGCGATACTGATTCTCCATCAGTTCGCCGACCGAGCGCACACGGCGGTTGCCGAGATGGTCGATGTCGTCGATTTCGCCGCGTCCGTCGCGCAGGTCGACCAGCGCGCGCGCCACCGCGATAATGTCCTCGCGACGCAGCACGCGCATCGTGTCCGGCGCGTCGAGATCGAGCCGCATGTTCATCTTGACGCGGCCGACCGCCGAGAGATCGTAGCGCTCGGAATCAAAGAACAGCGAATGGAACATCGCCTCGGCGGTCTCGACCGTCGGCGGCTCGCCCGGACGCATCACGCGATAGATGTCGAACAGCGCTTCTTCGCGCAGGCTGTTCTTGTCCACGGCCAGCGTGTTGCGGATATAGGGACCGATGTTGATATGGTCGATGTCGAGAATGGGAAGCTCGTCGAAGCCCTTCTCGATCAACAGCGGCAAAGTCTTGATGGTGATTTCGTCGCCCGCCTCGGCGAAGATTTCGCCCGTCGCCGGATCGAACAGATCCTGCGCCAGGTACTGGCCGTAAAGCTCCTCGGCGGGAACCTTGATCGCCTTGACGCCCTTCTCGGCGAGTTGGCGCGCGGCGCGCACGGCCAGCTTCTTGCCGACCTCGAGAATGACCTCGCCGGTGTCGGCGTCGATAACGTCGACGATCGCTTTGACGCCCTTGAGACGCTCGGCGTCGAAAGGCATGCGCCAGCTGGCGCCGTCCGACGTGTAGATGATGGTCTTATAGAAGGTGGAGAGGATTTCCTCGCCGTCGAGACCAAGCGCGAACAGCAGCGACGTCACCGGAATCTTGCGGCGGCGGTCGATGCGCGCATAGACGATGTCCTTGGCGTCGAATTCGATGTCGAGCCAGGAGCCGCGATAGGGAATAATGCGGGCCGCGAACAGCAGCTTGCCGGACGAATGGCTCTTGCCCTTGTCGTGGTCGAAGAAGACGCCCGGCGAGCGGTGCATCTGCGAGACGATCACCCGTTCGGTGCCGTTGACGACGAAGGTGCCGTTCGACGTCATAAAGGGCATGTCGCCCATATAGACGTCCTGCTCCTTGATGTCCTTGACCGACTTCGCCTGCGTGTCGGGATCGACGTCGAACACGATCAGCCGCAGCGTCACCTTCAGCGGCGCGGCGTA
>Ga0182030_10003244_pt1 | contig 34705 bp, 33 predicted proteins | sample 812S3MmetaG_FD_121299 | JGI IMG/M metagenome (GOLD analysis project Ga0182030, IMG submission 121299) | Permafrost microbial communities from Stordalen Mire, Sweden - 812S3M metaG (Illumina Assembly) | ecosystem: Environmental > Terrestrial > Soil > Wetlands > Permafrost | place: Sweden...
GGTCGATACGCGCACGAGGCGCTCGCGAAGCTCGGCGTCTGGAATACCGTTGCAGATCGACTGGCGCGCGCCGACAGCGTGCGATCGGCACTCGCGTTCGTGGATCGCGGCGAAGCGCCGCTTGGCATCGTGTATCAGACCGATGCCTTGGTCGACAAGAATGTCCGCTTGGTCGATGTGTTCCCTGATGACACTCACCTACCCATCACTTATCCGATTGCTCTTGCGAGCGGGGCCAAGGCCGATGCTGCGAAATTCTTATCCTACGTCCAAAGTCCCTCCGCGGGCCTTGTTTTCACCCGCTATGGCTTTTCGACTTTACATTGACCATCAAGTCCAACCTCGCCGATGTTATCTGCCCCGCGTGCGCAAAGGGTGCAGCAAGAGAAAGTGCGCCGTGAGCAGCGCGATAACCAGGATTGCGATCGTCAAGGCGTGTGCCTCGAGCTGGTAGCAGGACACCATGACCGAGAGCGACAAGACGAGCGCGATCGCCGCAATGGTCGATCCGCCGAGCGCTCGATAGGGTCTGGCGAGGTTCGGTTCGCGGCTCCTCAGACGCAGAAACGCGGCAAGCAGCAGAGCATGCGAAACGCTGATCAAGAAAATGAACACGACCATCGTGCTGCTGGGTGGAAACGCGGCGCTCAGGATGGCGATTGCCGCCACCAGGCATAAGGCCGGCGCAGGTGCCTGACGCTTGTTGACTCCGCCAAGCAAGCGTGGGAGGTATCGAGCCTGCGCCAGATGATAGAACTGACGCGAAGCGGCGTATGTCAGCGAAAAGAACGTGCCTTGAATCGCAACCAGCGCGCCGGCGCCGACGAGCCGGGTCATGAGAGGGATTCCGGTGCGACCGGGATACGCGGCGACCGCGGCGAGCAACGGATCATCGACGGCCCCGAGGCGCTCCGCGCCCACACTGCCCGTCCCGATCAACAACACACACATGCCTATGACGAAGGCCACGCCAATCGCGGTAGCGAGTGCCTTAGGCATCGACTTTGCCATGTTGCGCATTTCGGAAGCCGCATGCGCGGCCTGCTCGACACCGAGGAACAGGAACAGAGCGAAGGGTATACACTGCGCCGCGCCCATCAACCCATGGGGGAACAGAGTCCGCGCTCCGTCCGGCCCTGCACTGAAGAGGTTCGCTGCCTGAAATTCCGGCACCATGAACAGCGAGAAAGCGGTCAAAATCGCGAGCGTCGCGATGCCCACGATTACCGTCAAGCTGACCGCCTCCTGCGCTCCCCGCAGCTGCAGGCCGAGGACCAATGCGAGAAAGGCGAGCTTCACGGGCCAGCCGCCGAAGCCCAGCCACGCCAAGACGTAAGCCTCGCTGAACGACATGGCCAATCCGGCCCCGACCGAGAGGGCGATGGCAACGGACATCCCGGTCAAGTACGCAAGCGTCGATCCGAGGGCCCGACCCACATAAGCGTCGAATCCGCCCTCCCCGGGCACCGCGACCGCGAGCTCAGCGAGCGTCTGTGTGAGGCCCACGAATAAAACCACCATCGCGAATGCCGCGAGCAGCATACCGCCCCACCCAGCGATGGCGAGCCCGTAATTCCAACCGACGACGTTCCCGGAAATCGCGATCGCGATGCCGAGGCCCGCCACTTGCAACCAATGCAGCGCCCCGGCCTTGAGGCTGACCGCATCAGCGGCAACGACAGTCGGCGTTACGCTCATTGCCGGATTGTACGTGAAGAGATGCCGCCCGCCGTTGATTCAGACGGCTTTCCACGCCCCATTGCCGGATTCAGTGGTTGGCGATCGGCGGTTTGCGTGCTGACTCAAAAAGGCCACTACACGACTCTCGGCCTGACGAGGCGCGGCGAGCTTCAAGCCGCCATGAAATGCTTTTTGGATCATTCCGGATCGCCAGGCCGCAAATACAATGGGGTTAATGTAGGATTTGCGGCAGACGGCAGGAGTATTGCGAAGTTCGGCAGCGACCTGATCGACAACCGCGGCAATCGCGCTCTTGAATGACCGGTCGCCGCGGTTTGCCGGCAGAGGGGTGCGCGCGAGCAGAATGATCGCCATAAGAGTCGCGCCCCAAGTGCGAAAATCCTTCGCCGTGAAATCATCGCCCATGGCATCTCGCAGATAATCGTTGACCTGGCCGGAATCGATAGGTGCGCGTTGACCGTCATCCGTCACGTATTGGAAGAGCTGCTGTCCGGGAAGCTCTTGACAGTGCTTCATGATTTTTGCAATACGCTTATCGTCAATGAGAACCTCGTGCTGCACCCCGCCTTTTCCACGGAAATTCAGCAGCACACGGCCGTCGCGTATGAAACTTACGTGGCGGGTCCTCAACGTCGTTAGACCAAAGCTCTTGTTATCTCGGGCATATTCGACGTTTCCGACCCGAACACGAGTAATGTCCAAAATACTGACGACAGTCGCAATAACCTTCTCACGCGGTAGTCCGGCAAGCGCGAGATCGCGCGCCAATCTGCGCCTCAATCGCGGCAGTGCCTCGGCGAAAATGGTCATGCGTTCGAACTTGGCGTCATCGCGTACGCTTCGCCACTCGGGATGGTATCGATATTGCTTTCTGCCCCGGGCGTCGCGTCCTGTCGCCTGCAAATGACCGCGCGGATCCATGCAGATCCAAACGCTTTCGTAAGCCGGTGGAATGGCGAGACGGGCTATGCGTCGTAATTCCGTCGAAGACTTCAGCGGTCGACCATCGGGCAAAAGGTATCGAAAGCGTCTTCCGCGGCGCGCACGTCGGTAGCCCGCCATGCTGTCCGAGACATAGATCAAGCCGGCGCGGATCGCCATATCCGCAGCCTCGGAGTCGGCGCGGACGATAGGCGCGAGGGAATTGGCGGCAATTCGTGTCATCTTGGGGGGATTGTCGTGTCGAGTGGCCGGCGCAAACTATCGACCTAAGCCCACATTTAGAACGCGATCCGCCTAGCGGATGTCACCGAGGCATCCGGTTTGACTTAATGAGGGCAAAGGTGCTCGAAGAACGGTTGCCCGATATGGATGAGCAGAATTCGTTACCGAGCATCGTTGTGCCCTTGTTATCGTCGGGGAGTGCATGAACTTTACAGAATTAGGCAGAAGGTCACACCGCCCCGCAGCACCCTGAAGCGATCATAGTCGAGTGCAGTCCCTCGAAGCCAGGAGTGAAGCGTTGCGATGAAGGACTTCAGTGCCCAATTCCGCTCCCTCGTCGAAGGCGTCTTGCCTGAGAACTCCCGCATCCTCACACCGCGCGGCGACGGCGGTCTCATGATCCTCGCCACTTGGCGTCTACCCGCCGATCCGTTTCGACCCGCGAAGCGCTCGCGCATGATCCGCATCGCCATCACCCAGGAGGCGCTGGAGGACTACGCCGACGGAAGCGATGGAGTACGGGTCGCGAGCGATCAGCGTTTCGTGGCGTGGCTGTGTCGACAGTTTGCGGCCTTCGATCCGCATCATGACGCGCCCTTAGGCGTCGAGCCTCCGCCCGTGACTTGGCCCGTAGGGACGAAAGAATTGAACGGCTGAAAGGCCACCGGCTTTCGCCTGATGCAGAGTTGGTGCGCGACTAGAAGAAGCCCGGGAAGTCGAAGAAGTTGAAGAGGTCATCCAGTGCCGGAGAATTCACCGGCGCATAGGAGCCCTCCCGCTGCACCGGGTTCGGGTAGTTGTCCCGGCTGCGGCTCGTCACCGGCGGCAGCCTCCAGTTGCGCTCGATGAACTTGACGATCGAGACATGGTCCCCGTATCGGTGGGAGATGTATCCCCCGGCGCGCAGCGGCAGGTAATTCGGATTGGCCACGACGATGAGCGGGATGCGCGTACCGTCGCCGAAGAAGTCGACGGGCTGCACGTAGCCTGAGTCGTAGTAGCCGCCGCCCTCATCCTCGGTGATGAGGATGACGGTGTCTTTGGTGTACGTCGGCGAGGCCTCGACCTGATCGACGATCTTCTTCACGAATCCCTCGAACAGGTCCAGCTTCGAGGAAGACGGATGGCCGTCCACGTAGCCGCTCGGCTTGACGAAGGAAACCGCGGGCAAGGTGCCGTTGGTGATGTCCGAATACAGGTTTACCGTATCTTGGATGTGGGCTGCGACCTGTGCAGGGTTCGACATGATGGAGGTGTCGTACTGGAACGGGTTGCAGATGTTGCAGTACTCGTCCGAGTTCGCGCCCTTGGCCCCCCAGTTAAGCTGATACTGGTCATTGACGTAGTTGTTCCACTGGTCGCCGTAGTATTTCCACGAGATCTTCGCATTGTTCAAGTCATCGCCGATGCTGGGCGTCGACGAAGGCGGGATGGTGAACGGCGTATTCGAGGGACTCTGGTCCGTGTAGGCGTCGTTGCCGTTGCCGAACCACCCCGGATTGTAGTTATTCAGCAGGTAATAGTGGCCCGACTCACAACGCGGATCGATATGGAGCTTCCTGAGATAGTCGAGGATCGGTCCCACGCCCGCCTGGTTTGGATCGGAGCAGTTGCTGTAGGAGCCGCCGCCGTAAATGATGGGCAGCCCGTTACCCTGGGTCGTGTCCCATTCGCTCATCGGGTATCCGGCGTTGTAGTCCGATCCGTAGCCGTCCTGCGTGTACCAGTTGTTGGTGCCCTGAGCGGGGTTCGGATTCTCGATCTCGTCAATCGTTCCGGTTCCGGTGAATTGGGCGGGCGTGACGTTGGCAGAGACGTTATGTGGCGGAGTCCGCGGGTTGCCATTGCCGTCGCTGAACCAGATCGCATCAGCGTGGCCCAGCATGATGTGGTTGGCGCCGGTGCCGCCGTTGACCGACTGATGGAAGTTGTCGCTCATGGCGTAGGTGTCCGCCAGGCTCTTGAAGTACGGCACATCGCCCTGCTGAACGTTGTAGAAGCCTAAAGCACTGGAGCCTTCGCCTGTGGTCGTGGGCACCGAGTCATAGAGCGCGTATTCGTTCGCAGTCCATTGCGCGGCCGTGGGCGGATTCGTGGCCGAGAAGCCCGTCGGGTACTGGAAGAATTCACTGAAGGAAGGACCATAGTAGCTCTGCGCGTACAGGGTCTGGCGGAGACCGTTGGTGCCGGCGCCGACGGTCGCCTCCACCCAGGAGAACAGCTTCCCGTTGCAGCCGGAAGGGTTATCCCAGGAGGCGTGCTCGAGGCTGCAGTTGAGCTGCTGCCACATCTGGTAAAAGCGATGAACAGGGCTTGCGCTGTAGTCCGTGTACGTGAGGCTGTAACCCGGTGTGGCCGAATTCGTGCCGTTGGTCAGCTGGAATGGACCAGCGGGCAGGCTATCGAAGTTGACGATGCGCAAGTCCGGCGTGTAGCTGTATTGGTTGGTGCCGCCGGACGCCAGGGATTGATAAAAGGTCAATCCGTCGGCGTCGGAAGCGTCCGGCAGGCCGTTCTCGGTTACGGCGGCGCAGGCCGCAGGCGAGAGGTAATTGGTGGTCGATTTGCCATTGACAGTGATGGTGCCGCACGCAATCGTCATATATTTTGACGAGCTCGGCGTGAAATAGCCGTCCGCCCCGGAGGGTCCCCCAGCCTCCGGCGCCGGGAGCTGGTTGGCGGGGAATTCCTGTTTCGGCGGGCTCAGCAGGAAACTGTCCTGGTTGCCCAGATCCGAAGCCGAGAGCTGCTGGGCCTTGCGGAAGTTCGGTCCCGGGATGGCGTTCTTGTTGGCATCGAGCAGGATGATGCCCTCGCTCAGCAGGTTGTGGACCGTCTGGCCTGGCCTCGGCACGTAGGTGGCGAACACGTGGTCGAAGCTGCGGTTCTCACCGATGATCACGATGACGTGTTTGATCGGTGTCGTTGTCAGGCCACTTCTGTCGGCGCTGGAATTCCAGAGACCACCGAATTTGGGTGCTGCCGAAGCAGCCAGGACCGGACCCACCGCCATCTGCAAGACCGCCAGCAATGCCGCCGCCATGCGCAAACCGTGTCGTGTATGCGACACAAATCCATCGTTGTTCATGCTAGCTCCCCTGATGTGTAAGGCCATCACATAAAGTGCACGCTCTACATCAATCTAGAGAGATCGTATTTCAGGCAGTTGATCGTTATATGAATCCCTCGCCTTTTAGCGGGATCCGGCAGCGGTTAGTGCGGTCTGGAGCCGCGCTCGGTGCCTCGGTTCCGGAGGGCGGTGCTCGGTCCGTTATCGACATCGGGCGGGGAGACTGGTTGGCTTTGTACGGGTCCCGGAATTTGAATGGAGGGGGATGGAATCATCTCGGCCGCAGCGGGCGCAGCCTCGGCAGTTGGCGTCGTCATCGCTTCACGCGGTTCCGCTGCAGCGCGTGATGAAGGTGCCGAGTCGGACTGCCACACACTGACGTGCCGGTAGGAGAATCCAAGTGTCAGTAGCAACGCCGCCAGCGCCAGCCCGCACAAGAGTATTCGCCGTTCCACGAGCGCTCCGATGAACATGCCGCGGTCGAAATATAGCGGACACTCATGACAACATGATGAGGAGGCGACCGATCGCGGTCATCCAACGGTGCGCCGGGCGTAGCGACATTGGATCTCGCCGACGAAGCCTCGCCGGAAGACCATCACGCACACCACGAAGACGGCGCCAATGATGACCGAAACCCAGGCACCCACCGCATCGGAGAGATACTCCTGCAGCGTAACGACGATGCTCGCCCCGACGACCGGCCCAAGGGAAGTCCCGCTTCCGCCCAGCAGGGTCATGAGAATCACCTCCCCGGATGTTCCCTGGCTCACGTCCGACAGCGTGGCAAATCCCAGGACCAACGCCTTGAGGGAGCCGGCCAAACCGGCGAGACCCCCCGATAGCACGAAGGCTCCCAATTTGTAGCGATCAACCTCGTACCCGAGAGAGATGGCGCGTGCTTCATTGTCGCGGATCGCCTTCAGCACCTGGCCGAAAGGCGAGTGCACGATGCGGCGAATGAGGGCATACACCGCGGCGAAGACCGCCAGCACGAAGTAATACATCGTGGCGTCGCGACTGAGGTCGATCATTCCGAAAACGCTGCCGCGCGGTATGCTCTGCAGGCCGTTCTCGCCGCCCGTGAATTCCGCTTGCAGACACACGAAGAATACCAACTGCGACAAGGCCAGCGTGATCATCGCAAAATAAATGCCCTGGCGGCGCACCGCGATCGCTCCAATCGTAAGGCTGAGCAGCAGTGCGAACGCAACACCGGCGAGGAGCCCAGGGATTGTTCCCCAGCCGTGAACCGTCACCAGCCACCCGGTGATGTAGGCCGATGATCCGAAATAAGCAGCGTGACCGAAGGAGAGCATGTTCGTATAACCCAACAGCAAATTGAATGCACAAGCGAACATTGCAAAGCACAGCACCTTCATCAGAAATACCGGATAGAGACCGAGGACGGGCGCGGCCAACGCCAGGAGCGCGAAGCCGATATAGACTGCGGTGTGGGCGCGCATCCGCTACCCCTTGCCAAACAGGCCCGCGGGCCGCCAGATCAGCACCACCGCCATGATGACGAACACGACGATATTCGATGCTTCGGGGTAGATGACCTTGGTCAGGCCTTCAACGAGCCCGAGCACAAAGCCGCTGACGATGGCGCCAAAGATCGAGCCCATGCCGCCAATGACCACCACGGCAAAGACAACGATGACGAGCGATGAGCCCATCATGGGCTGCACCTGGGTCACGGGTGCAGCAAGCACACCCGCCAGCGCAGCGAGCGCCACGCCCGCACCGTAGGTGATCATAACGATGAGCGGAACGTTGATGCCAAAGGCTTGTACCAGCGGGGCGTTTTCGGTCGCCGCGCGCAGCATCGCCCCCAAGCGAGTCCGTTCGATCAGCACCCAGGTCACCCCGCACACGCTCAAGGAGGCAAGGACCACCCAGGCCCGGTAAATTGGCAGCACCATGAAACCCAGGTCGAGGCCGCCCCGCAATGAATCAGGCACTGGATAAGAGTTGCCGGAAGCCCCGTATAGGCCGCGCATGATCCCCTCCGCGATCAGCGCGATGCCGAACGTCAAGAGCAGCCCGTAGAGTGGATCGAGGCGATACAGATGCCGCAGAAACAAGCGCTCGATGATGACTCCCAGGAACCCCACCGCCAAGGGAGCAAGGAGCAGCGCGTACCAATAGTTCACCCCGAACGTCTGCAATCCGATGTAGGCGGCAAACGCCCCCAGCATATAGAAGGCGCCGTGCGCGAAATTGACGACTCCCAGAAGCCCAAAAATCACCGCCAGACCAAGACTCAGAAGCGCATAGAACGATCCGTTGACGAGCCCGAGGGTGAGCTGGCCGAGAATCGCCGCGAGCGGCACACCGAACACCGTGATCACCGATCAGGCATCCTGCGCGGAGGACTCACCATCGGGTCGTCCGGCCTACTTCTTGACCAACGGGCAGGTGGGATCAGACTGCTGCCCGTCCGCTTCCTCGCCCGGCATGACCTTGATCACCTTGTAGTAATCCCATGGGTACTTTGACTCCGCCGGAGTCTTGACCTGCATGACATACATCGTGTGGACCATCAAACCATCGGCTCGAATATAGCCATTCCTGGTGAACATATCGTTGATCTTGGCCTTCTTCAGTTCCGCCATGACCAAATCGGGATCATTCGATTCAAGGTGTTTGACCGTCTTCAGATACTGCAACGTGGCCGAATAATAAGCGGCCTGGGTCATGGTCGGCTCCTTGTGCACCTTCGCGAGGAACCGCTTGCCGAATTCGCGCGTCTCCTCGTTCAAATCCCAGTACCAGGCGGTAGTCAGGTACAGGCCTTGCGCGGTCTGCAGCGTCAGACTGTGGATGTCGCTGATGAAGGCCAGCAGCGCCGCTGGAGTCATCGTCTTGGTGAGGCCAAATTCGTTCGCGCCCTTGAGCGAGTTCGAGAAGTCCGTGCCGGCGTTCGCAAGTCCCAAGACCTGTGCGCCCGAGGCCTGCGCTTGCAGAAGAAAGGACGAGTAATCAGTGGTGCCCAGCGGCGCGCGCACCGCGCCCAAGATCTTCCCGCCGCTCGCGGTCACGACTCGCGTTGCTGCCTCCTGCAGCTGCGTGCCAAAGGCATAATCGGCGGTTATGAAATACCAGTTCTTGCCGCCCTGCTTGACGATCGCACTCGCCGTGCCGTTTGCCAGGGCGGTTGTGTCGTACGCATAGTGTATCGAGTAGGGGGTGCAATCGGCGCCGGTCAGAGAAGCGCCGCCCGCGCCGATTGCGAAAAACGGTACTTTCTTTGCAGCCGCAACCTTGGCCATTGCAATGCTCACGCCGGTATTGGACCCCCCGATGAGCATATTCAGGCCATTCTGGTCGGCCCACTCGCGAAATTTCGACGCGCCGATATCGGGCTTGTTCTGATGATCGGCGCTGAGGACCACGATTTTTTTGCCTAGGACCGTGCCGCCGACGTCGGCGATGGCCATGTTGATGGCCTCGATGCCGCCCTGACCTTGGACATCCGCATAAACACCCGATAGGTCATCGATGTCTCCGATGACCACCTGATCGCCGGCGGCACCGACCTGTGGGAATGCACACAAGAAGAGGATTGCCCAGAGTGCAGTGATCGTTATTTTGAACACCATATGTTTTACCTCGTCCCGGTTTGATTCATACTCCCAGAAACTCGTGGAGCATCCCCATTTGCGAACTGAGTTCGGCCTGCTCGAAACGTTTGACGATCCGGCCACCCTCCATGACGTAGAACCGATCCGCCAGCGGAGCTGCAAAACGGAAGTTCTGCTCAACCAGCACCACGGTAAAGCCTCTGGTCTTGAGGGTGCGGATGACATCACCGAGCTTCTGAACGATTACCGGCGCAAGACCCTCGGAAATCTCATCCATCAGGAGCAATCGCGCGCCCGTGCGCAGTATGCGCGCGACGGCCAGCATCTGTTGTTCCCCGCCCGAAAGACGAGCGCCGGGACTGGCCGCACGCTCGCGCAAATTGGGAAACATCGCGTAAATCTCCTCGATCTGCAGCCCCTCCCCACCGCTCTTCAGCCGCGGCGGCAGCGTGAGATTCTCATCCGTCGACAATCCCGAGAAAATACCCCTTTCCTCGGGACAGTAGCCGACGCCCAGGCGGGCGATCCGATGAGGTTCCAGCCCAATCGTCTCCACCCCGCCGATTTGGATCGAGCCGGCCCGCGCGCCGACCAGTCCCATGATCGCGCGCAACGTGGTCGTGCGACCCGCCCCGTTGCGACCGAGAAGCGTGACGATTTCGCCTTCCTGCACGCTCAGCTCGACACCATGCAATATGTGCGATTCGCCGTACCACGCCTCGAGACCGGCAAGCCTCAGCGACTCCCGCGGCATCAGCCGGCTCCCGCGAGCTGGCAACTCGAAGCGCCCATGTAGGCTTCGACGACCTGGGGATTCTTCGAGACCTCGGCATACGGTCCCGCGGCGATCACGCGCCCCCGCTGCAGCACCGAGATGGTATCGGCGATGGATGCGACGACGCTCATGTTGTGCTCGACCATGAGCACGGTGCGATTCGCGGAAACCTGCCTAATCAGTTGCGTGACGTGGCTCACTTCCTCGTGCCCCATACCCTGCGTCGGCTCGTCGAGAAGCATCAACTCCGGCTCGAGCGCAAGCGTGGTCGCAAGCTCCAGGGCGCGCTTGCGTCCGTAAGGCAGGTCGGCCGCCTGGGTGTGCGCCCAGGCTTCGAGGCGTACCTCGGCCAACAGTTGCAGCGCTCGATGATCGAGGCTCGCCAAGCTCTTGGCCGAGCGCCAGAAATAAAACGAGGTGCCGAGACTGCGCTGCAGCGACACGCGCACGTTCTCGAGCACGGTAAGATGCGGAAAGACCGCGCATATCTGGAAAGATCTCACCATGCCGCGTCGGGCAATATCCGCCGGCTTTTGCCGGGTGATATCGTCGCCACGAAAAAAAATCTCCCCCGAAGTCGGCTGCAGGAACTTCGTCAACAGACTGAAAAAAGTGCTCTTCCCGGCCCCATTCGGACCGATGAGGGCGTGGATTTCTCCCCGCCGCACGCGCAGCGACACGCGGTCGACAGCAACGAATCCGCCGAACGCCTTGAACAGACCGCGCGTCTCGAGAATTGCGTCTTCGGCTAACGCCATCGCACTGCACCCCCTATGCTCGACGGTAAACTGTTTTGAGCTTCAGTGTCGAGAAAAAAGACGCTGCCGGCGGCATCAAGCCGGCGGACAAGGCCGCTCGCGGCAAGCGTAGCGCCGAGTTGCTATCAGAAGGCTCCCTCAATAAGCTAGCCCGACGGGTTTGTTCGTTATCGGTACCGTCTTCTTGCTACAACACCATGCACATCGCCATACTCACCTTTGACGGCTTCAACGAGCTCGACTCGCTCATCGCACTCGGCATTCTCAATCGGGTGAGAAGGCCGGATTGGCGCGTCTCCATCGCCAGCCCCACTGTGCGTATCCGATCGATGAACGGCGTCGTACTCGAAGCGCAGTCGTCCCTTTCCGAAGCCACGGAAGCCGATGCGGTAATCGTTGGAAGTGGCGTGAAAACGCGCGAGGTTGTCGCAGACGTGCCGTTGATGGCGCAGCTACGGCTCGACCCCTCACGGCAGCTGCTGGGTGCACAGTGCTCCGGCACACTCGTGCTGGCCAAGTTGGGGCTGCTCGAGGGTGTACCTGCTTGTACGGACCTGATTACGAAGCCGTGGGTCGAGGAAGCAGGCGTCGCTGTGCTCGACAAACCTTTCTTTGCCAAGGGCAACATTGCGACGGCCGGTGGGTGCCTGGCGTCTCAGTATTTAGCCAGCTGGATCATTGCCCGGCTGGAGGGCATCGAGGCCGCTCAAAGTGCCATGCACTACGTGGCGCCGGTGGGAGAGAAGGATCAATACATCTCGCGTATGATGCAGAACATCACACCATTCTTGCATGGGTCGTTCGCGGCTGCGTGAGACGTTATGACGGTTAGAGGGACATGACGTGAGCCGGAACGCGCGGGCGATGTCGCTAGCTCTTGCTGCCGTTGCAATCGCGATGAGCCAAACAAGTGCGGGTGAGATCAACATGCGCGTGTTCAAGATCAATGACCATCTCATCAGCTTCTACGATGGCAGGCCCGCGCAGACGCCGCGCTCGCCCGGCGCGCACAACTGGGCGGACTACGGTGCGTTGGACGTTGGCGTTTCCACTTATGTCATTCACCGTGGCGACCGAGCGTTGGTGTACGACACGTTCCCCACCGCGCAGGAAGCGAGGTGGGTGCGAGACTATCTCGCGAAGGCCGGCATCAAGCATTTCACGCTCGTCAACAGTCACTGGCATCTGGACCATGTCGGTGGCAACGCCGTCTACGCCGATGTCGACCGAATTGCAACGGACCGAGCGATCCACTTGCTGAACGCGAAGAAGGCCGCGATTGAGGCAGGAACAGAATGGGGTCCGCCCGCGATCAACCCTCTTGTGGAGCCGAATATAGGAATCGCTGGACCTACCAACTTTTACGTCGAGGACATCAAGGTCGAGTTGCGACCGGTGAATATCCACTCCGAGGATGGCTTGGTTATTTATCTTCCGAGCGATCGGATTCTGCTTGCGGGCGATACTCTCGAGGACACGGTTACGTTCATCGCCGAGCCCGAGAATGTGGTCACGCAGTACGAGAATATGCAGGCGCTGAGGCAGTGGGACATCGACCGAATCCTTCCTAACCATGGAAACCCGGACGTCATCGCCCACGGCGGCTATCAGAAGACGTTGATCGATGCCACGCTCGATTACTTGCGCGAAGTCATCGTGCGCTCACACGACCCCGACTATTTACAGGGGACGTTGGAAGACTACGTCGGTGACTCCGTCAACAAGGGTTGGGTGTCGATCTGGTGGGCCTATAGGGAACCTCACAAGGCCAATCTCAGCAAGGTATCAGAGGTATTTAGGAATAGACCTATACCGGAGCTGCAGCACTAGCGGCGCACCCGCGCAGCCGCATCGTGCTCCCGAAGTCCCCCACCGAGGGCCTTGTACAGCGTCACGAGGTTTTGCAGGCGCATGAGCCGCACTGTTTGCAACTGCTGCTCCGCGCTGTAGAGCGAGACCTGCGCAACGAGCGCGGTGAGAAAGCTGTCAACGCCGCCGCGGTAGCGCATATCGGCCAACCGATAGGCCTTCTCCGAGGCCGTCACCAGAGCTTGCTGAGCCGCGAGCTGATCATCGAGCGTGCCGCGGGCGACGAGCGCATCGGCGACCTCGCGGAAGGCGCTTTGAATCGCCTTTTCATACTGTGCGACCGCCGTATCGCGAGCGAGCTTCGTCGCCTGGAGATTGGCGACGTTGGCGCCACCGGCGAAGATCGGGACGCTGATGTCCGGTGAGAAGCTCCACGCGCGCGAGCCGGCCTTGAAGAGGCCCGAGAGCTGCGTACTTTCGGTGCCGAGGCTGCCCGTGAGCGAGATGGAGGGGAAAAACGCCGCGCGCGCTGCACCGATCTGCGCATTGGCAGCGATCAGTTGATGCTCGGCTGCGAGTACGTCCGGCCGACGTACCAGCACGTCCGAGGGAATCCCTTCTTCGAGCTCGGCTATCATGTCCCCGCGGTCCAAGCCACGGGAAAAATCGATGTCGTCCGGAATGGGCGCGCCGAGCAAAAGCTGCAACGCATTACGGTCCTGTGCTAGTTGCCGGTCGTAGAGGGCGATGTTTGCCTCCGCCGTGTCCACGGTGCTTTCGGCCTGGCGCACCGCAAGCTCCGTGCTCGTGCCGCCGTTGAACAGCTTTTGTGTGAGCGCATAGGAGTCTTGCTGACTCTTCAGCGTGTCGCGGGTGATGTCGAGCAGGGTCTGATCCGCGAGCACCGCGAGGTAAGCGGTGGCGATTTCAGCCACCAGGGTGAGCTGAACACTGCGCCTCGTTTCGTCCGAGCTGAAGTACTGCTGCAGAGCGGCGTGGCTCAGGCTGCGGATGCGGCCGAAAAGATCAAGCTCGTAGTTGGTGAAGCCGACGCCGACGTCATAGGTGTGCAAGGTAATCCCGCTCGGCAGAGCGCTTGCCGCGCCGCCGCCTAGTGCGGCACCGGCTGGAACCTCAGCCTCCAACACGCCGATGGGAATTCTTTGCACCTGTTCGACCGCACTCGCGTCGACGGTCGGGAAGAGCTGGGCCCGCTGGATGCGGTATTGCGCCTGCGCGCTTTGCACGTTCAGGGCCGCGACACGCAGGTCGCGGTTCTGGCTGAGCGCGAGTGCGATCAACTGCTGAAGCTGAGCATCGGGAAAGAACTCGCGCCAGCCGATGTCGGTCGCGGCTGTACCATCCGTTGCGCCGCTTTGCAGCGCCGGCACGGGAGATGCCGGCCGATTGTAATGCGGCTCCAAGGTGCAGGCGCAAAGGACTGCGGCCACCGCCGCACCGATAAGATGCGTTTTTCTGGGAGCCAGCCTCACGACCGCGTCCGCTCCTCTTCACTACGGTCGCCGAACATCGAGCGAATGCTCACGAAGAACACCGGCACGAGGAACACGGCGAGCACCGTGGCCGTGAGCATGCCGCCGATCACACCGGTGCCGATGGCGACGCGCCCGCCGGCGCCCGCCCCGGTCGCAATTGCCAGCGGCAGGACGCCCAATATGAAGGCCATGGAAGTCATGAGAATCGGGCGTAAGCGCTGGCGCGCGGCGGCGACCGTTGCCTCGATTAGGCCGATGCCGCGCTTGTGGTTTTCCAACGCGAACTCCACGATCAAGATCGCGTTCTTCGATGAAAGTCCCACGGTGGTCAGCAAACCCACCTGAAAGAACACGTCGTTACCGAGTCCGCGAAAAAGCGTGGCCGCGATGGTGCCGACGATCCCGAGGGGGACCACCAGCATCACCGAGACGGGTATCGACCAACTCTCGTACAGCGCAGCGAGGCACAGAAATACCACCGTGAGCGAAATGGCGTAGAGCGCCGGCGCCTGCGACCCCGAGCGCTTTTCCTCGTAGGAGAGCCCCGTCCACTCGAAGCTTATGCCCTTCGGGAGCTTGGCCACCGCTGCCTCCATCGCATCGAGCGCATCCCCGGTGCTCCTGCCGGGAGCCGGGCCGCCGAGGAATTCGAGCGCGGGTGTGCCGTTGTACCGCTCCAACTTGGGTGAGCCATAGATCCAGTGCGCCGAAACGAAGGTCGAGAAAGGCACCATTTGACCTGCGCCGTTGCGCACGTACCAGAGATCCAAGTCCTGCGGCAGCATGCGCGACTCGGCGTCGCCCTGCATGAACACGCGCTTGACCCGATTGCGGTCCACGAACTGGTTGACATAGGTCGAGCCAAAGCCGGCACCTAGGGTATCGGTGATGTTGCTGATCGGAACGCCGAGTGCGCTCGCCTTTTCCCAATCGATGTCGAGCTTATACTGAGGCTCGTCATCGAGGCCGTTCGGCCGAATCATACCGATCGCCGGGTTTTTGCTCGCGATCCCCATGAGCTGACCGCGCGCCTGCATCAGCGCCGCATGGCCCAGGTTGCCACGATCCTCGAGCTCGAAGTCGAAACCTGTGGCGTTCCCGAGCTCGAGCGCGGCCGGCGGTGCGAACGCGACCACGAACGCCCCTCGGATTTGATGGAAGCGACGGTTCGCGCGCTCCGCCAGAGCAAATACCGAGTTCTTTTTCCCCGGCCGCTGAGACCACTCCTTCAGGCGAACGAAGATGAGCCCGGCGTTTTGCCCTTGGCCGCCGAAGCTGAAGCCGTTGACGGTGAATACGCCATCGACCAGATCTTTTTCGTCCTTGAGGAAGTAGTCGCGCGCCTGGTCCAGGGAACGCTGCGTGAGCTCGCTCGCTGCACCCGCCGGCGCCACCACCTGGCCGAACAAAAAGCCTTGATCCTCATCCGGTAAAAAGGATTTCGGCACCCGCACGAACAACAAACCCATCACCACCACAATAGCCAAATACACCAAGAAGTAGCGGCCGGTGCGTTTCGTGACACTAGTGACCCCGCGCTCGTAGCCACGATTCATCCGGGCAAAGCCGCGATTGAACCAACCAAAAAACCCGCGCTTGCGCTCGGGCGACTCCGCGACCTTCGGCTTGAGGAGCGTCGCACACAACGAAGGGGTAAAGATGAGCGCCACCATCACCGAGAGCGCCATGGCCGAGACGATGGTGATGGAGAACTGCCGGTAGATGACACCCGTGGAGCCGCCGAAGAAGGCCATGGGCAGGAACACCGCGGACAGCACCAGGGCGATGCCGACCAGTGCTCCCGTGATCTCGCCCATCGAGCGCCGGGTCGCATCCTTCGGCGAGAGCTTCTCCTCGTCCATCACGCGCTCGACGTTCTCCACGACCACGATCGCATCGTCCACCAACAGGCCGATGGCAAGGACCATGCCGAACATGGTCAGCGTGTTGATCGAAAATCCCGCCGCGGCGAGTATCCCGAAAGTGCCCAAGAGCACCACGGGGACGGCGATCGTCGGAATCAGCGTGGCGCGGAAGTTCTGCAGGAAGAGGTACATCACCAGAAAGACGAGCCCGATCGCCTCGAAAAGTGTCTTCACGACCTCGCTGATCGAGACGCGCACGAACGGCGTCGTGTCGTAGGGATACATGAGCTTCAAGCCGGGGGGGAAGAACGGCGCGAGCTTATCCATGGTCGCGCGCACCGCCTTGGCGGTATCCAGGGCGTTCGCACCCGGCGCGAGCTTCACCGCAAGGCCCGCCGCCGGCCTGCCGTTGTACTCGGTATAAAGCGAATAGCTTTCGGAGCCGAGGCCGATTCGGGCGACGTCCCGCAGACGTACCTGCGAACCGTCGGCATTCACCTTGAGCAGCACGCGACCGAACTCCTCCGCGCTGCTGAAGCGTTCCGGGCCGACGATGGTGGCGTGTAGGCGCTGTCCCTTCAGGGAAGGTAGCCCCCCGAGCTCTCCCGATGGGACCTGCAGGTTCTGCGCTTGAAGGGCGCTATTCACGTCCGTCGCCGTCAACCCATAGTTATTGAGCTTCGCTGGATCGAGCCAGATGCGCATCGCGTACTGAGTACCGAACAGCTGATAGTCGCCGACCCCGGGAGTACGGCTGACCGGATCCTGTATGTAGGAGGCGATGTAGTCGCTCACGTCCTCGCTGCTAAACGAGTTATCGGTCGAATAGAAACCGATCACGAGGAGGAAATTGCGGGTGGCTTTGACGACGCGCAGACCTTCCTGCTGCACTTCGAGCGGCAGGAGCGGGGTGGCGAGTTGCAGCTTATTCTGTACTTGCACCTGAGCGATGTCGGGATTGGTGCCCTGCTCGAAGTAGAGCGTGATCGTCATGGCACCGGTGGCATCGCTTTCGGAACTGAAGTAAAGCAGGTGGTCGACGCCGCTCATCTGCTGCTCGATGACCTGCGTGACCGTGCTTTGTACGTCGTCGGCCGAGGCGCCGGGATAGGTCACTGAAATGGCGATGGCAGGCGGGGCGATGCTCGGATACTGCGCGATGGGCAGCGTCGTGATGGCGAGCGCCCCCATCAGCATGATGACGATGGCCAGCACCCAGGCAAAGACGGGGCGGTCGATGAAAAAATTGACCATGCCCGGCGCCTACTTTGCGGGAGCCTGACCGGCAGGGGCACCTGTCTCAGCGGTCTTCTCGTCGGGCGGCCGGTACTCTTCGGGGACAACCTTCGCGCCCGGCTTGGCGAACTGGGTACCCTCGACAATGACGCGGTCCCCAGCCTTTAGCCCGGACGTCACCAACCACTGGTCGCCGATGGCGCGATCGGTCTTGAGGGTCCGCGACTCCACCGTATTGTCCGCAGCCACCACGAGCGCGCTGGGATGACCCTTCGGATCATGACTGACGCCCTGCTGCGGCGCCAGGACGGCACCCTCGCGCACGCCTTCCTGGATCACTTCGCGCACGAACATGCCCGGCAGGAGAACGCGTTCCGGATTGGGCACCAGCGCGCGCAGCGTGACCGAGCCCGTGCCCTGGTCCACGGTCACCTCGGAAAACTCCAGAGTGCCCGGGTGCGCGTACTCAGTGCCGTCTTCCAGCCGGACTTGTACCTGAGCCTTCCCCGCCTCATTCTGCTTGAGTAATCCCGCCGTGGCCTCCCTCTCCAAGCGCAGCAGCGTCGTCGAGGGTTGAGTCACGTCCACATATACCGGATCGAGCTGTTGAACGGTCGCGAGCACGGTGGCTTGATTGGCGGTGACCAGCGCGCCTTCCGTGATCAACGAACGGCCGATGCGGCCCGTGATCGGAGACAAAACTCGGGTATAGATTAGGTTGATGTGCGCCGTCTCCACCGCCGCTTGCGCCTGCAGGTGCGAAGCCACTGCGTTGTCGTAATCCTGCTTGCTGACTGCATTCGCCTCGGCCAGCGGCTTGTAGCGGTCGGCGAGTGCGCGCGCCGAAGCCGCCGCCGCGACGGCGCTGTCGTAGCTCGCCTGGTAGGGTGCCGGGTCGATCTGGTAGAGCTGCTGCCCGGCCTTGACGTCGCCGCCTTCGACGAACAGCCGCTTCAGAATGACTCCGTTGACTTGTGGGCGCACATCGGCGGTACGGTAACCTGTGACTCGTCCGGGAAGCTCGGTGGTAATGGGCACCGCCTGAGCTTGCACGGTGACGACCGAGACTTTCGGCGGCGGCGGGGCCGGCGGCGGAGCCTTGTGCTCACAGCCGCTGAGCAGCGCCACGGCCAGGACGGCGAGGCGCACGGTGGCCCCAGCGGCGAGCTCGCCGCCCCAATGCTGAATCTCGCTCAGGTATCGGAACGTTCCGATACCGGCCTTCACCGCAGCCATAAGCAGTCTCCCTGGAGATCATGGTCGTGAGCCTGTCGTACTAGCCGGGCAGCATGTGCCGGCGACGCGCAACGCCTGAAAGCTCGCGGCTTCCATGACATGCGTTGATCCTACTGTATGAATTCACCGCTCGCCAAGCAGAGTTTTCGATCTACGGGATAACGAAACACGTGACTCGATGATTCAGTATCAACGAGTTCGGCGCTCTCATTGACACCTCTGTCGGGCTATGGTGCTATTTAGGATGACGGCGCGATTGGATCTTAAGATTTCGCGGCGTCAACTTGCGCGCCGGCTCGACATTGACGAGTGCCTGCGTGCACTGTCGCGGCACATTCCATGCGAAGCGGGCTTCGGGCCACAGCGCGTTGAGCGCGGGCACCATCCAGCTTGACGCGAACAAAGCCACGATGAGCCCCTGCGGCTTGAATAAGACGAACTGCCAATAAAAGGCGGCGACTGCAACCGCGACCACGTAGGCGAGGCACACGGGCATCCGCCTCGCGCTACAACACCGCTAGCAGCCTACTTAGCTCCCCCGTCTTCCCTAACCCTTTCGAACGCCGCGGGAGTCCGACTCGAGCGCAGCCGTCAGCCGACGAATTTCGTCACGCATTTCCAACCGCTCGACTGACTGGGGGTTGGCGGTTTTGGCAGGCAAACCGTCACTTTCAGCAGCGGCGAAAAGGTATTCAATAAATCGCTTCCCGAGTGGACTCATCACCAAGATGACGGCCACGCCGACGAGTCCCAGAAACACCAGCAGGTGATACATGACGGCCTCCACAATTCATCTCTACGTCAGCCGTGTTCATCATAAGGCCAGGGCAGCGAGATGCGTCGCGCAAAGCGCCGTCTTTTGATTTCCTTTCAAAGTTTGGATTTCTTCACGCCGGTCCGCGCCAAGTTTGCGGTTTCATCAAGAGCACCCGGCAGCGAGCGGGGGGCGTGACTAGAACAACTCCGGCCTTCTCTGCCGCAGCGCCAGGATCAGCGTCGCCAACTTGCCATCCGTAATCCGACCCTGATCGACATCCCTCGCCAGCGGAGCGAGCTCGCGCTCGATGACGGTAATGCCTTCATGCTCACCAGCCACGCCGCCGCCCTCGCCGGTGCGAGCCGCCGCGCTATAAGGGGCGAGGAAGAGCGAGTGCCGTTCAGTCGACACGCCTGGACTCGACCAAAAGCGACCGATGAATTCCAAAGACTCGAGAGCCACACCCAATTCCTCATAAGCTTCGCGCCGCGCGGCGGTCTCGGCGCCCTCATTCCCTATCATGCCCGCGCAAGCCTCCTCCAACACCTCCTCTCCGGTCGTGTCGAACACGGGTGCGCGGAACAAACGCACTACCAGTGCGCAGCGTCTTTCCACGTCGTAGGGCAGGATCACGACAGCGTCGCCGTGCCGCTCCACCTCGAGCCAGACCTGCGCACCGTCCGCGAGCCGCACTTGCAGGCGTTCGACCGTCAGGTATCCGCTGTAAACGCTTTCACGAGCGAGTATTCGGGGGTTCATGGCGACCTCAGTTGAGACGTAGATTCCGGACGTGCACCGCCCGTCAACGCACAACAAACCGTATCCCTAACAATTCGTTAAGAGAAACTAAACGATAATCCTCGGAATGGCCAGGCCCGAGACTCGACGGACGACGCAGCCGAAGGTCATACTCTCGCCGGCAATCGGAGGGGATTTCGTATGCTCGTGCTTCATCAGATGCAGATGTCCGGCAATTGCTACAAAGTTCGACTCGCCGCGCGACAGCTCGGCGTGGAGCTCGCGCTCAGGAATTACGGGCTGCATGACGGAACCACGCGCAAACCGGAATTTCTCTCGAAGAATCCCAATGGCCGCGTACCGCTGCTCGAATTCGAAGATGGACGCACGCTCGCGGAGTCGGACGCGATTCTCTGGTACCTGAGCGAGGAGACGTTCCTATTGCCCGCGGACCGTTGGGCCCGCGCCGAGGTGTTGCAATGGATGTTCTTCGAGCAATACAGTCACGAGCCCTATATCGCGGTAGCGCGCTTCTGGATCTCTTTTGCGCCGAAAGAGCAGCTCGAAAAGAGGCGACACTTGATCCCTGAGTGGCATGCAAAGGGCAATGCTGCGCTCGCTGTGATGCAAACTCACCTGGCACGGCGCGACTGGATCGTCGGCGAGCACTACTCGATCGCGGACATCGCGCTCTATGCGTATACACATTGCGCTGCGGACGGCGGGTTTGATCTTGCCGCCTATCCCGCAGTCGGCGCGTGGCTCAAACGGGTCGCAAGCGAACCTCGCCATGTGCCGCTCGAAGTTGCTTGGTGACCGCGGCGGCCACGCTCAAAGCGGCCCAGCCGATCCTCTGAACGATTCCGCCGCGTTGCGGCTTGCCGCCGGCGATTTTGACGCGATCTTTCTGCCCGCTCGAGGAATGCTCGGCGCGTCCCTCAGACACCGGGGCGAAGAGCTCCTGCGCCGGGTCGAGGACCTCGCGGCGGCGGCCGCGAAGGGCAGTTCCGCCGGGATTCCACTTTTGCATCCTTGGGCCAACCGCCTCGCTAGCCCTCGATATGAGGCCGCCGGGCGCAAAGTGGCTCTGGATCTTTCATCACCACTTCTTCACCTCGATGGCAACCGATTGCCGATGCATGGGGTGGGCTGGCCATTGCTCGCCTGGGAAGTGTGCGAAGCGAGGCCCGATGGGATTGCCGCACGGCTGGATTGGAGCTGCGCCGAGCTGCTCGCGGTGTTTCCATTTCGTCATCGCCTGGAGATGCTGGTGACGCTCCGACCCGCCGGCTTGACCGTGGAAACAACATTGGTCGCGGGCTCCGATGGCGCGGTGCCCGTGAGCTTTGGGTTTCATCCTTACTTCGGCATCCCCGGGCTGCCGCGTGCGCAATGGCGGTTGACTATACCCGCGATGCGCAGACTTGCGTCCGACGATCGCGGGATCCCGTCCGGCCGGGAAGATCCGACTGAGGCGTTCGATTCGCAGCTCGGCGAGACTGACTTCGACGACGGCTTTGTCGTGCTGGAGGAGCGTCCGGTGTTTTCGGTCACGGGGGCCGGCCGCCGAATCAGCGTTGAGTTCTTGGCGGGCTACCGCTACGCGCAGGTTTTTGCCCCGAAGGACAAGGATTACGTCGCTATCGAGCCGATGACGGCCGCGACGAACGCGCTCGCGAGCGGCCATGGGTTGACGTTGGTCGAACCGGGTGAACGGTTTCGAGCCGCGTTCGCGGTTACCGTCCACTCGACGACCGAATTCAGTGTGTCATGAACATTGACCGCCAAGCGAGTCGCGGCGCCGGGACGTTCGCCCGACAACCGATGTCAGTCCGCGCTTACGACTGACGGAGCCAATTGCTGGCTGCTCAACTGGGTCTTCCGGCTCAGTATTGAAGTTTGCAGCCCAGCAACGAGGACCGTCTATGAGTGCCGAACGCCCCGAGGAATTCTCCCAGCCGTCGGCAGGCAGAGGCCGGCAAGCGACTGACGATAATCGAGACGGCGATGCCGTCCAAAATCATGGGTCCTCCGGCGATACGGCGCGCCAAGACGCCACCGTGTTGGTGCGTGGCGAGACCATTCGCGATCAGGACCCAAAATCAACGCATCAGGATAAGCCCCGGGACAAGGAGAAGTCTCCGCACAAGGAAATCTCCGAAGCCAAAGCAAAAATGCAAAGTCGTCTACCGGCGCTCGATGACGATCTCAACGTCGGTGTAGAAAAGGACCAAATCGTCGTCAGAGATGGCAAGGCGGACCTCGCGTTCACCGGAAAACTCCTCGCCTCCGCCGCTCCGCCGTCGGCACCGAAGGGCCAGTGGCAGGAGTATCGGATTTATGAGACGAATGGCGGTCAGCATGTGTTCTCTAAGCTGACGCGGAGCGTGTTCGCGGAGGATCAAGATACTCACGAGGCGGAAGTATTCGACCCTTCTCCATCTTCCGTGCCATCCCAGCTGCTAAGAAGCGCACGTGATCTCACCCGCTCGCGACCGCTGACATGGATGGATGCAGCCACCGCCTTTTTTGGATACGACCCGCTGGCCAAGGCTCTTTATCGAAAGATCGGCGGTCAATTCGAAGAGCACATACGTTAAGGCAACCTTCCGTGAGCTCGATGTAGGCTGCAGATTTTCCCAAGGCGATGTCCGGGCCGGGCGCTTAGCTAACGCGGTGCGGCACTTGTTGCTCGAGCGGTCGTGCGGCGTACCCTGAACAATCGCTTCCGCTGATGTGCCACACTTGCACATTACGCGTGCGGTGGGGTGAGTCGGCACGAGCATGGATATTGCGCTATATCTCGGAGCCTTGGCGCTCATTTTGGCGGGTCTCGTCTGCGCTATCCTGCCCGCGCTGCCCGGCATCCCATTGATTTTCGCCGGTATCTGGTTGATCGCCGCGGTCGATGGTTTTCGGCATCTCGGAAAGTGGTGGCTGCTATGCATAGCGGCAATCGGGTGCGTCGGGGTGGTGACAGATCTCTTCGCCGCGGTGCTTGGCGCCAAACGCGTGGGTGCCAGTCGGCAGGCTATCTCGGGCGCCGTGATCGGCACCGTGATCGGTCTTTTCTTCGGGATCGTCGGCGTAATCATTGGACCCTTCCTCGGTGCGTTGGCAGGGGAGCTAGCGTCGGGCAGCAGTGTAGTTCGGGCCGGCGATGTGGGACTTGGCACCTGGATCGGACTCATTCTCGGTACGTTGGTGAAGCTCGTGGCTTCTTGCATGATGGTCGCGGCGCTCGCGACCGCTTGGCTCACGGCGAGCGTCTAGAGTGAAATCGCATCCCCCTCGCCCGCGATTCAAGTAATCGCAGTAGCGCTCCACAGCGGCGGTGGAGAAATCACGCGCCACTCGCTCGAACCGATTGTGCCAATACCCTTGCCTCGCCGACTCGGCCAAGTAGCGCCAACGAGTCGAGCTTTCCGTGCCCCACGGCCGTAAGTTCAGCGGTAGAGTCGTCCGATATAAAGTCCCAAACGATCTTCCGCATCGCCCGGCTTGTGAAAGCCAAGGTCGCGGAACGCTTTGAGCCGAGCCTGTGTCGTCGGCCTCGCCACCGAAGCGATGCACGCATCCCACCCCGCGGACATCTCGACTTCCGGCGTCAGGCTGGCGGCGTTCACCAAGCGCTTGGTGTTGGAAATCGCCCACTTATCGAAACATGCAATACGGACTGCGAGTGCCTCGACGAACCCGTCGAGCTCGGCGTCCGGCAACGATCGGTTCACGTAGCCATAAGCCTCCGCCAGCTCGCCCCCGAAGTCGTCTGACGACATGAGTACTTCCAGGGCACGATGCCTCCCGATCAGGCGCGGTAGCCGCGCCATAGGACCGCCGCCAGCGACCATACCAACGCCCACTTCCCACTGAGATAGACGGGTTTTTTCTCGACTCGCGAAACTCATGTCGCAGGCCAGCGCGAGCTCGCTTCCGTTTCCGGTAGCCCGTCCCCTGATCAGGGCAATCGACACCACGGGCACGCGTTGCAGGCGAACGAGGATATCCGGCCACGCCTCGAGCCCGGTGGGTCCTGGCGAAATTGCGGTCAGCTCCTCGAGCTTGACGTTGAAATCGGAGTGGTTGAGGAAGAAACCTTCGACGGCGCTTTCGAAGACCACGACCTTGAGCTGCTCATCGCTCTCGATCGCCCCCATGATGTCTGCGAACTGCCGGACAAATGGCGGCCCCATTAGGTTGAGAGGTGGGTTGTTCATGATCACGCGCCAGTAGCTGGGCGATACCCGGTTGACGCGCACCTGTGCTTCGCTTGATGATTCGTTCATTCTAGGCTCCTGAGTAAATTCGATGGTTTGGAGTAGGTTTCAGCAATCCTTAGAAGCCCGCAATGGCGGCCCGCGCAACCGCGACATCCTGTTCGACGCTTCCACCGCTCGCGCCAACAGCCCCGATCACCACGCCATCGCGCTTGATGGGAATTCCGCCCCCGAATATAACGACCTTTGAATCGTTGGTCGTGTTGAGCCCGAATCCTTGCTGGCCACTCTGTGTCAAATGCGACAAGTCCTCAGTCGAGGCGTCGAAGGCTCGCGCCGTCCAAGCCTTGTTGATTGCGATATCCACGCTACCGAGCCAGGCGCCATCCATGCGGACGTGGGCCACCAAACCGCCGCCGCCATCGACCACGGCAATGTTATAGGGGATACCTATTTCGATCGCCTGGCGTTCTGCTGCGGAGATGATGCGTCGGGCGTCGGTCAGATCTACAGAAACAGTTGATCGAGTCATCTATGCCTCCTGGGTTAGCACCGCCAACACATCAAATCACCAAGACGAGCGCTGATCCATTGCACCATGGTATTGACTTGATCACGCGGTGCCCTCCCCATCCGCGGTGCTATATACCAACGTGCAAGTGCCGCGCAGTGTTGTTGCCTGTTTAATGCGCGTCGGCGTATGTCGCGCCGTTGCAAGCGAACAAAGGAGCAAACACGTGAAAATTCTGATGGTTCTGACGTCGCACGACGTCTTGGGTAAGACCGGCCGTAAGACAGGCTTCTGGCTGGAGGAGTTTGCCGCGCCGTATTTCGTTTTCCGAGACGCGGGGGTGGAGCTGACGCTGGCCTCCCCGAATGGCGGTCAGCCCCCGATCGATCCGAAGAGCGACGAGCCTTCGAACCAAACCGATGCGATGGCGCGGTTCAAACAAGACGCGCGAGCGCAGAAAGAGCTTTCGCAGACGGTCAAGCTCGCCGATGTGAAGGCGCAGGATTTCGACACCGTGTTCTATGTCGGCGGCCACGGACCGATGTGGGATCTGGCCGAGAGCCCCGTTTCGATTGCCTTGATCGAGGATTTCTACAACTCGGGAAAGCCCGTCGCCTTGGTCTGTCACTCTCCCGGCGTGCTCCGCCATGTGACGTACCAGGGTCAGCCTCTCGTGAAAGGCAAGCGCGTCACGGGTTTCACCAATGGAGAAGAGGCGGAGGTGAAGCTCACCGACGTCGTGCCCTTCCTCGTCGAGGACGAGTTGCTGCGGTTGGGCGCGATCTTCGAGAAGAAGAAAGACTGGGCGCCGTTCTCAGTCACGGATGGTCGGCTCGTTACCGGCCAGAATCCCGCATCCTCCACGTCGGCGGCGAAGGCGCTGTTGCAGCTATTTGTCGGCTCAGGGGCTTCCTGGTCGTCGGGCGAAGTTTCTCGAGTGGCATAATCTACACGGGCGGTACGGCGCGCACCTGCGCGCCGACCGCATCAATCAAGTGGATCGGGGTATCCTGCCATCGACGTGCCAAGGCCAACAACGGGTACCGAAGACGATGATCGCGACGACGAACACGAGCGTGAAAATGAGGCGCCCATACGCGAGGTTGATGAAGAAACGGAAGCCCCTGAGGAATTCGAAATCGACGACGAAGATGAGTGGGGGCACCCGGAAGACGACGATGTTTGAGAGCTACAGCTCCGGCAACTCGATTTCAATGTAGGCGCGCCGCCGAATTCGCCCGGTCATGGCGGCCATGACGTCGATGAGACGCATCAATAGGCCATATTTTCTCCGCAGCGCCTTTCGCACCTCCACGATCAACGCAGCATCTGCGACGATTCGGGCGCGGGCTTCGATCCAAGCGCTTCGCACATTGCCGCGAACGTCGCATGCAGCGAGTCGTACTCTGGGCGTCGCGTGAATTCTCTTAACTTTTCCGGCGTCGCCGGCGCTGAACACGTAGTAATGCGCGGCCACCTTGGCAATCCAAACGGGCGTTTTTACTTCGATGCCATTGCGGCGGTAGGTGGCCAAGCTCACATACCTCTCCGTGGCGGGATCGAAAAGCTGCGAATTCATCCCGAACTTGCCGGAGTGACGAACAGCCAGTGCTCGAGGCGACTACAAAAGACCAGATGGATTACCGAGACGCCGGCGCCCGTCGGAACCGGTCCCGGGACCGGATTGCCGCGCGCGGCAGCACCGGTCCCGGGTCGTCATCAATTCGGCTTCTTGAAACGAAACAGAAACTGGTCGGTGTGAAAGCGGACAGACGGGTCGAACACAGTCTTGGTGTGATCATCGTCCTTGTTCGCAAAAATCGAGCTCTCGGCGTCCAGCTTAAAGCCCGCCGCCAGCACGTCCGTCTTCACTCTGGCCGGATCGATCCGGTGCAGGGTCTCGGTCGCGCTGATCCCTGAGCCTGCCTTCGCCGCGTGATCCAACACGACATAGACTCCGCCCGGCTTCAGGGCGGCAAAGACCGATTTGTTGAATGCGGCCACATCCGCCGGCCCCATGAACTTGTCGTAGAGATCATGATAATTTTGTCGAATTAAAACTGCGTCGAGTCCCGTCGGCAATGCCGACGCAATCGGCTCCTCACTGACGATGACATTGGGTAACCGGGCCGCCAGCGCTTTCATGCGTGCCAATGATTCGGGATGGGCCTTGGCGACTTCAGCCGTTTCGATCGCGTAAACCTTCCCGGAGGGCCCGACGGCCTGCGCAAGTGACGGGGTAAGGCGGCCCGCCACGACATCGGCTACCTTGTCTCCCTTTTTTAGCCCGATAAATGCGATGACTTCGGGCGCCTTCCAAGCGGGATTGGACGTTGGTGGGTTCGCTTCATCGGCCATCGGTGAGGCGGATTGCGAAAATGCGCTCATACCAGCGCAAAGTGAGATAGCCAACGTTAGAGATAATCCGAGCGTCCGCATGTGCCAGTCCTTCTATGTAGTCCCAAAGTGTGCAGCGGCGTGATTTACGGGTCAGTCTTGAATCTTTCGTTTTTGTGCCCGCATTTCAACGATCCGTCCAGCCCTGTCTTCCGAAAGCAACTCCGAATCACGAATACCTATTGCATGGATAGTAACGCATATTTGATGCTTCTTGAAAGGGGCAGCCCAGAACGAGCCTTCTGCGGTTTGTGCGTATGCGCACCCGCGGTCCGTACCATCTATGTCAAGTCGAGGATCGCCGCTGACGCCGGCGTCATCTCATTTTGTCACTCGCTCGCGGTTGACGATGTCTGTTCTCGGGCTCGCTTCGCAAAGCCAAACCTGCCGGAACTCCAGGCGATGAGCGCGAGCAATCCCACTTGCACCGGAAGCCGCACTACCAAAGCCCAATAGGGCACTCCGAACAACTCGGGGCGTTCCAGCATATAGATGTGGACCGGCGTCACCGCGATTGTCAACACAAATAATCCCGCACCGGCTGCGCGCCGAATCGACGGGATCAACAACCCGAAAGCGCCAAGCAACTCAAACACACCGCTGATCAGAACCGCCGTACGTGGCCAGGGGATGTACGGTGGCACGATCTTCATCTCTAAGTCCGTCGCCGCAAAGTGAGCGATCCCCCCAATGAAAAACCACACAAAGACGAAACCCAGACCTAGGAGTTTACCTTTGGACATTCTCGGTATTCCGCGGGCCTAAATGCTCGGCAGCACTCCTGCATGCGCTCAAATCTTTGCGCGCTCGCGCGGCCACTGTTGAAGATCTTTGGATATCTCGACCCAGGGCAACTTATCATCCACATACACATGCTCCCGCTTAGGTAAGGATGCGGCATCGTGGTGTGTGCCGGCGGTAATCCAAATGAATTCGCCATCGGCGTTGTCCTCGTAGCAAATTGGACTCCCGCAGTCAGGACAGAAGCCTCGCTTCGCGACGTCGGAGGAATGGTAATACTTAAGCGGACCGCCCATGGATACATCGGCGCGCCGGTAACCCACGAAGACCAAACTCGGCGCACCGCTCTCGCGGCGGCACATAGAGCAGTGACAATCCAAAACTGCCGTGGGCCTGCGCGTAATGGTATATCGGATGGAACCGCATAGACATCCGCCAGTGGACTGCACGAGAATCTCCTAGGGTCGGGCTGAGACCTCAAATTCTAGCTATCGAAAGTGCTCGTTTCTGTCGGCGCCGGGCGACACAATAATCGAAGGTGTACGGCCGTCACGAAATCCGAGCACAATGATCCTATACTGGATCGGCTGCTTCGCTTAATCGCCGTGGCTGGAGTTACGTGCATGAACAATTCAATCCCATCGCCGCGACCCACGCTCAAGCTGAAGGCGGGAGCGCGTAGAGCGGCGGCTACCACCATCAATACGCCATCCGTCGCACCACCCGATGGGAAAGCCAAGCTGAAGCCGGGCGCCCGGTGGTCGGACGAAAACACAGCGCTCATGCCGGAGGGCATAGGTGCTCGGAGGGGACGATAAGGACGGCCCGCGGCGGCGGGATACTCTAATCCCGAGGAGGAGTACAGGGGGGCGGTGTGGCATCAGTGCACAGGCCCGTTCTCGTATCAACATTCGCGCCCGTTGCGCTATCGTCATCCGGAGCCGTCGCAACTGAGGTGCAACCGGAAACCAGGCAGGCAAAAACGACCACCGTGATGATGCATTTCATTTTCGAGATCCTCGCAAGGCACCACGCCCGTCGTGATACTCCCCCGCCGTCGATACTGTCTAGGACGTTTTTGACATTGGGTGTCGGCAAGGTCCCGCATCAATGAAAAGTCGCTGGAAATGCCGGGTACTTGCCGAGCCCCAACGTCGATTTATTAGTGGGCACGAGGGAGGTTCATGAAAAACCGGCTCTGCAGTATTCGTTCCTTCACTTTCGCCGCCGGCTACGCCATCCAACTCTTGTGCCTCAACCTCGCACAGGCCCAGGAGAGTCGCTGGGCTACGGCGGACGACCCCACAGCGAAGGCGCTAATCGACTGGGAGCGCCAATGGGCTGAGGCCGGCTGTACCCATAACGGCATCGAAAAGACCATCCTCGCCGAGGACTTTCTCGGCACATCCCCGCATGGTTCCCTATATACCAAACAGGAATCGCTCACACCGACCCCGAGGGAGAAACCCGAAGAGGCCTGCACCCTGTACGAGGTCAAGGTTCACTTCTTCGGTGACTCGATGGCCATTTTGTACGGTAGCGAGAGCGCGATCCATATAGAGGCAAACGGGCGGCGGCACCGAGTCAAACTCACCTGGACCGATACCTGGCTCAAACGAGACGGCGCCTGGCAGGTTGTCGCTGCCCAGGACATGCCGAGGGAGATCAGGTAACCAACGGGAGGTAAAGAAGCCCCTGCCCTCGCCCGACAAAGGCGAGTTGAAGGCACTCCGACTCGTTTTCCGAAGGCCTGGGTGTCAGTTGTATCGCTTGGCCATGACCTCGAGCGCAATGGGCCGAATGCGCTCTGCCTGCCCCGCACACCCGAAGGCCTCAAAGCGCGCCTTGCACAGCACGCGCGCGGCCTTCTTGGCCGCGCTCAGCGCCTTGCGCGGGTCAAATTCACTGGCATCCTTGGAAAAAGCTTCGCGCATCGCACCGGTCATCGCGAGGCGAATGTCAGTGTCGATATTCACCTTGCGTACGCCGCTGCGGATTCCGCGCTGAATCTCCTCGACCGGAACACCATACGTCTCTTTAATGACTCCGCCGTGCTCGCGAATCACGGCCAACCACTCCTGTGGGACGCTCGAGGAGCCATGCATCACGAGGTGAGTATTCGGTACGGCCGCATGGATCTGCTCGATCCGGCCGATGTCCAATATGTCGCCCGTGGGTTGCCGCGTGAACTTGTAGGCGCCGTGACTCGTTCCAATCGCAATCGCCAGAGCGTCGACCCCGGTCCGCGTCACGAAGTCCTTGGCCTGATCTGGATCGGTGAGCATCATATCGTGCGTCAACGTTCCTTCTGCACCTACGCCATCCTCCTCGCCTGCCTGACCGGTCTCGAGTGAACCGAGGCAGCCCAACTCCCCCTCGACAGAGACCCCGATGGCATGAGCCATTTCGCATACGTGCTGTGTGACCTCGATGTTGTAGTCATAGCTCGCAGGCGTCTTTGCGTCTTGCTGCAGCGAACCATCCATCATCACGCTGGTAAACCCCGATCGGATCGACTGCGTGCACACGGCCGGACTGGCCCCGTGATCCTGATGCAGGACGATCGGAATGCCTGGGTGAGTTTCGACCGCCGCCAATACCATGTGGCGCAAGTAAGGCTCCCCGGCGTACTTGCGAGCGCCCGCGGAGGCTTGCAGGATGACCGGGCTTCGTGTCTCTTCGGCCGCCTCCATGATGGCTTGGATTTGCTCGAGGTTGTTCACGTTGAATGCGGGCACGCCGTAGCTGTGCTCAGCGGCGTGATCCAGCAGTTGGCGCAGTGATATGAGAGCCATCGGGTACTCCTGACGTTAGGCGGGTTGAGCGAGTGAATCTATAGTAGGCGGTGCGCCGTCCGAATCCAGCAGGATCGCGGCTAAGCTTCTTTCGGTCCATCGAGGTCGGCTAGCCTCGCGGCGTGGGCTAGCCTCGCGGCGCGACATCATGACCGCCGCATATTTCGCGCCAGGAGCTGTGTGCGCGTGCAAACCGCCTCCAGCGTCAAGCCCAGCGCGTCGGCTACATGTTCGGCAGGCGCAGATTCGCCGAAACGATCGATCCCGATCACGTCCCCGTCGAAACCCGTGTAGGCGCGCCAGAAATTGCTCACGCCCGCCTCGATAGCGAGCACCGGCAGGTCGCGCGGCAATACCGTGGCCCGGTACTGGGCGCTCTGTCGATCAAACTCGTCGCAACTCGGCATCGATACGACCCGCACCGGTATTCCCTCCGAAGCAAGCGCTGTGCGCGCGCGCATCGCCAGCGCCACCTCAGAGCCGGTGGCCAGGAGCGTCACCGCTGCGCCTTCGCTATCGGCGAGCACGTATCCGCCCTTGCGAATATCCTGAAGCTGCTGCGCGCGACGCTCGCAAAAGGGCAGATTCTGCCGTGATAAAATCAGACAAGTGGGTCCATCGCGACGTTCGACGGCCGCAAGCCACGCGACTGCGGTCTCCACGGCATCACAGGGTCGCCACACGGAATTATTGGGGATCAATCGAAGACTCGAGATGTGCTCAATCGGCTGATGTGTCGGACCATCTTCCCCGAGCCCGATGCTGTCGTGGGTATACACGTGGATCACGCGCGCGCGCATCAGCGCCGCCATGCGGACGGCATTGCGACTGTAGTCTGAAAATGTGAGGAACGTGCCGCCGTAAGGAATAAATCCTCCGTGCAAAGCAACGCCGTTCATCAGCGCACTCATGCCGAACTCGCGCACCCCGTAATTGATGTAATTGCCCCGCCGTCCGTGCCGGATCGGTACGCTACCCCGGACTTCGGTGAGATTGGATCCGCTTAAATCGGCCGAACCGCCCAACAGCTCGGGCAAACGAGATTGCAACATCTCGATCGTGTTCTGCGAGGCCTTACGAGACGCGATGGTCGCGCGGCTCGCCAATGCGCTCTCGAGCACTGCGTTGCTCGCGACAAGCCAGTTATCGGGTAGTTCGCGACGTATGACACGGCGTTCGAACTCCGCGGCGAGATTTGGGAAGGCCTGCCTGTAGGCCGCAAAGTGCTGCTGCCATTTGCTCTGGCGCGTAGCTCCGACCGCGCGCGCATCCCACGCTCCTGCTATGTTCGCCGGAACGACAAACGGCTCCGCCGTCCAGTTGAGGGCCGTACGGGTCGCGTCGATCTCGGCGGCGCCCAGAGCGGCTCCGTGTACGTCATGGGTTCCGGCCCTGTTGGGGCTTCCCTTGCCGATAATCGTCTTGCAGCAGACGAGCGTCGGTCGGCCGTCGTTGTCGCAGGCTGCGCCGAGTGCCGCTTCGATCGCCGCCCGGTCATGGCCGTTCACTGCACGAATCACGCGCCAGCCATATGCCTCGAAGCGCTTCGGGGTGTCGTCGGAGAACCAATGTTCAACGTGCCCGTCGATGCTGATTCCATTGTCATCATAGATGACAATGAGCTTTGCGAGCTTTAGGGTACCTGCCAATGAGCAGGCCTCGTGGCTGATGCCCTCCATCAGGCATCCGTCGCCGACGAAGACCCACGTGCGATGATCGACAATGGTGTGGCCGGGTCGATTGAATTCGGCGGCCAACAGCTGCTCCGACAACGCCATACCGACGGCATTCGCCAATCCCTGACCCAGGGGGCCGGTGGTCGTTTCCACTCCGGGCGTCACGCCCAATTCGGGATGACCGGGCGTTTTGCTGTGTAATTGACGAAAGCGCCGCAGTTCTTCCATCGGCAGCGCGTAACCCGTGAGGTGCAAAAGCGCGTAGAGCAACATGGACCCGTGGCCGTTGGACAGCACGAAGCGGTCGCGGTCGGGCCAGTGCGGATCCAGCGGGTTGTGTTTCAGGAACTGGCGCCATAGGACTTCCGCGATATCTGCCATGCCCATGGGCATGCCGGGGTGGCCGCTTTTGGCGGCTTCGACCGCATCGATCGCCAGGAATCGCAGCACGTCGGCGAGCTCGGTGCGCGTGACGGGAAGTGAGTCAATTCGGGCGTTCATCATCGCTGCTCACTAGTTATTGTGCGCGCCGTTTCAGGTCCATCAGGCGAAGAATCATCGGGGTAAGAATGAATTGCATGGCCAGGCCCATTTGGCCGCCGGGCACCACAATGTTGTTGGGGCGGCTCATCCACGAGTTGTGCAGGACAGATATGAGGTAGGGGAAGTCGATTCCCTTGGGATTGGCGAATCGAATGACCACCAGCGACTCATCGGCACTCGGGATATCCTTGGCAACGAACGGATTGCTGGTATCGACTGTCGGCACCCGTTGGAAATTGACGTGCGAGCGACTGAATTGCGGGCAGATGTGTTTCACGTAATCGGGCATGCGCCGCAGAATGGTCTCGACTACGGCATCCCGGCTATAGCCGCGCTGATGCTGATCGCGATGTAGTTTTTGGATCCATTCCAGATTGATGATCGGAACCACGCCGACAAGCAGATCCACGTGTTGTGCAACGTCTGCGTCGTCGCCTTGATAGCCGCCGTGCAACCCTTCATAGAACAACAAATCACTCTTGAGCGGCATGGCCTGCCAATCCGTGAAGGTGCCGGGCTCGCCGTTGAGATTTTTCGCTTCCACGGCGTCGTGTATATAGCGGCGCACCTTGCCGCTTCCCGTCGCCCCATAGTCGGCAAACGTCGCTGCGAGCTCACCCAGCAGATTCGCCTCTGGCCCGAAGTGGCTGATGGCGGGACCTTCACCGCTGTCCGCTGCCCGGACTCGTTCGCGCATCTCTACTCGGTTATATCGGTGGTATGAGTCCCCCTCGACGACCTGGGCTTTGACGCCTTCACGCCGGAAGATGTGCGCGAAGCTTTTCATCACGGTCGTGGTACCCGCCCCGGACGAGCCGGTCACTGCAATGATGGGATGCTTCGTCGACATGGCGGGCTGCTACTTATCGATTTCTGTGGAGCCGGCGGTTCAATATCGCGCTTCGGGGCGGAACATCGAGCGCTCGTTGAACAACGGCGAGCTGTAGGGACGGTCCACCCCGCTCACATGCTCCGCGTGATATCGTTCAATGCGCTCGACTTCGTTACGGGAGCCGAGGATCAGCGGGATACGCTGATGCAGCGACGTTGGCATGACATCCAGCACCCGCTCACTTCCCGTCGAGCCGCGGCCCCCGGCCTGTTCGACCAGCATGCTCATTGGATTGGCCTCGTACATGAGCCGCAGGCGACCGGGTTTGCTCCGGTCTTTCGTGTCTTTCGGATACATGAATACGCCCCCACGCAGCAGGATGCGGTGCACCTCGGCGACCATCGAGGCAATCCAACGCATGTTGAAATCGCGGCCCCGATCACCGGTGTTGCCGGCCTGGCATTCGGTCACATAGCGGTGCACGGGAGGCTCCCAAAAACGGGAGTTGCTGGTATTGATGGCAAACTCGCTGGTGTCGGCGGGAATCTCGAGACTCGGATGCGTCAGGATAAAGTTGCCGATCTCCCGATCGAGCGTGAAGCCGTGAGTTCCCTTGCCGACCGTGATCACGAGCATCGTGGCGGGACCATAGATGGCGTAGCCCGCGGCCACCTGGCTGCGACCGGACTGCAGGTAGTCGGCCGCCGTGGGGGCCTCGGATTTTTCATGGCGCAACACCGAGAAGATCGTGCCGACCGAGACGTTCACATCGGTGTTCGACGAGCCGTCGAGCGGATCGAA
>Ga0182030_10003245_pt1 | contig 34703 bp, 33 predicted proteins | sample 812S3MmetaG_FD_121299 | JGI IMG/M metagenome (GOLD analysis project Ga0182030, IMG submission 121299) | Permafrost microbial communities from Stordalen Mire, Sweden - 812S3M metaG (Illumina Assembly) | ecosystem: Environmental > Terrestrial > Soil > Wetlands > Permafrost | place: Sweden...
TAATTACAACCTGTTATGGAGAGGTACCCAAGTGGTTGAAGGGGGCAGTTTGCTAAATTGCTAGGGGGAGGAAACTCCCCGCGAGGGTTCGAATCCCTCCCTCTCCGCCATACGCCATAACAGAAATCTGGAGAGGTCGCATAGTTGGTCTAGTGCGTCTGTCTTGAAAACAGATGACCTGCAAGGGTCCGTGGGTTCGAATCCCACCCTCTCCGCCAATATACTGAAATATGACCCATATTCCAGATAACTCAGCAATAGCCTAGTAGACTACTAGCAAATCGACCATGAATACATTTATGTTGTATTTACTGATAAGTTCTTGCTTGAATAGTTTTTAATGAGTTATAATTCGATTAAACAAAAATCTCTAAAAACTGTAACAATAAATACGCTAATCGGAGGGTAACAAAGATGGCACGTAAATCGGATAATGACGATCTACTTATGGATGATGAATTGTCGGCTGCCTTTTTAGGTGATGATGATTTTAACCAACCAGAAAATGATCCAAACGGCTCTGCTGTAATGACTGCAGAATATGACGAAGAAGTAGACGACGAAACAATAGTTCCAGGCCAGCTTGCAATTGATGTTTTTGAAACTAAAGAAAAATTAGTTGTTAAAGCAAGAACTGCTGGGGTTAATAAAAATGATCTGGATATCAGCATCGCCGATAATTCATTAACTATTCGCGGGACACTTTCTGCCGGTAATGAAGAAGATGTAGTTAATTACTTCGTTCAAGAATGTTACTGGGGTGAGTTTTCAAGAAGCTTAGCGCTTCCTGTACCAGTCAAAGAAGACGGTATTGAAGCCGTACTGAAGGATGGTGTTCTAACAGTTAGCTTTGTAAAGGTTAAACAAGAAACCGTTAAGAAGATTACTGTACTCTAGTTCTAAAAACCAACACATAAAAAAAGGTAGTAAAAATACTACCTTTTTTTATTTAGATTTAACTCTAAAGACCGGCTGCTTTATTGAGAACAAATTTAACAATTATTTGCGCTAAGGCAACGACTATTAAGCCGACGATAGCGAACAAAATAGTATCTTTTGCTTTTGTAGTTTTTTCTGAATTACCACCTGAGGTGATGTATTGTACACCCCCAACGATAATCATGACTACAGCGATGATACCAACAATTGCTGAAAATAGATTTAGAAACAGTGCAATCGAATTATTAATAGATGAATCCGCTTGTGATGCACCGGCACAAGTAGTACTTTGCGCGGCTGATGTTACATCTCCTACATTCCCGGCTGCACCGGTACACAAAGCGCTTGTGTCGGCTGCATGAGCCAAAACCGGTAACCCGATTGGTAGGCCTAGAGCAACTACCAGTAACATGCCAGCTAATATCTTTTTAATTTTACTTATCATTTTATTTTTTGCCTTTCTTATTTCTTAATTAAGTACATAATACATAATTTCATAATAATTTTAAAGTAGTGCTGCTTTATTTAGTACAAACTTAACTATTATTTGAGCTAAAACCGCTACTAATAATCCTACGCATGCAAATAAAATGGTGTTTTTACCCTGATTCGTCTTCTCTGAATTACCGCTAGCAGTTATATATTTAGCGCCACCGACTATAATCATAACCACTCCTATAACTCCAGCTATAGCTGCTAATATATTCAGAACGAAGGCTAACTCCCCATTGATAGTTGCACCGTTTGAGGTATCGCAATTACCACCAACCTCCGAAACACCGCTACAGATTGTTTGGGAAGCGGCTGTATCCGCATAAGCGGCTATTGCGCCGTTTGCAAAAACTACCAGCGAGGTAAAAATTAAGCATTGAAGTAGTCTTCGCTTCATGATGTAGTCCCAACTATAAAGTAAATTATGATTCTCGCCAGTACTACAACGATTATTCCAATGGCAGCAAAGAGAATCGTATCTTTAGCTTTGTTTATTTTTTGTGGATCGCCACCAGAAGTCATATATTGAATACCTGCAATAATTATTATAATTACCGCCACAAATCCAGATATAGCTGCGATCAAGTTAATAATCCTATTTCCGACTGATCCGCTTCCGGTTAGTGGCGCAGGTGAGGTATCTTGGCAAAATGCCGAGGATGATGGTGATCCAGCAGTGTAGTTTTGGCTACAGGCAGAATTTATATTAATTCCATTACCAGTGGCTGCTAGAACCAATGACGATGAAGAGGCGAATAAAATTGGCACCAATACAGCTAGATTTAGTATGAATTTTTTTATCACCTAAAATACCCCGCGACGAAACTCGTGATCGTGGCGCCTAAAATAGCCACAACAACTCCGACTAGAGCATACAAGATCGTGTCTTTAGCCTTTGCTGTTTTCTGTGGATCGCCACCAGAAGTAATGTAACTAAAGCCTGCCAAAGAGACGACAATCACCGAAATTAGTCCTATCACACCAAATACTATGTTCATTATTACCGCTACTAGATCCGAGCCCGTACCTGTATTAACCTGAGGTAAGCTATCGAGACAAACGTTGTCAGTAGTTAAGTCAGTCGCGCTACAAGCTGAAGCTATTGCGACAGGAAATACAAATATAATCGCTAAAAGAGTGGTTAGAGACAGAATTGATTGAATTAGGATATTTTTTTTCATACTAGCTGATACTTTGACCTACAAAATTGACCACTGTAGTAGCAAGTATTGCTATCACCATTCCGATCAGGGCATTGATAATTGTAGTTTGGGCCTTCTTTGTATTCTCTGGGTTACCCTGGCTTAAAATATACTTGACGCCTCCATATATTACAAATACTACCGCAACCATGCCCGCTACATATAAAAGTATGTCTAAGACCGCCAAAAAAACCAGTAGAAAATCTGTCGGTGGCCAAAACGAAAATCCGCTAACATTACACGATACTCCTCCTGTGTAAGGATCTGGAGTTGATTGAATGGTCAAATATTTATACCAAGTTGGAAAACCTAAAAAACCGCCCGGGTTACAGTTTGTTGCTGCAAAAACCCTAAATGATAGTAGAAAACCTGTAAACATAATTTAGATACCTCCTGGAATTATGAAGTTCAAAAAGCCATATAACAAACCGTATATAAGTAGTGCCAGAAGAGCGTTGAATATTCTCTTACGAGCCGAAGCTACTGCCTGAGGATTATCCCCAGCAGCGGAATATTGTATCCCACCTATAATTATCGATGCGGTTACCACTATTCCAACTAGGGCTGACAAAAAGGTAATTGCCGGATCTATGAATGCCCCGACGAGACTACAATTTTGGCCTTTTGAATTTTGAGCCTGATTAACATTATTAGCACAGGTTGAGCCGCCGCCACCTGCAGGAAGTTCTTGGTCTGGGATTGTTTCTACAGCAACTCCATTAGCCCTTACGGCAAATTTTGTGATAACAGATAGTATCGTACTCGTATTTGTACTGTTGACATCTGGTATGGTTGCTGCGAGATTTGGATTAGTACTATTGCATGGACCACCAATCCAGGCAGACGTTCCGGCATAATTTCCGCTCGGGATAGTGTCAAAAACGTAACACTCACTGACTTGAAATTCAAAATATCCCGTATCATTTTCAACTATATAGGGATCAAAAGTATATTTCTTGGCTGTCGATTCTTCAACGACGTAATCTGAAGCAACCCGGTTCGACATTATGGCATTATCAAAAGCAGTTTCACAAGTTTGCGTAGTTCGAGTACATAGAGAACAGGTGGATCCGGTAGGTATACAAAAAGTATCGGGACCACATTGATAAGTTTGTTCGGTCAATGAATCATAGCAATAGCTCTCTCCAGCATAATTTTTCTGTACAGTGTCCTTTGCAGCCGGCGGGGTTGTAACAGGTTTTGTTGTCCCGCCCCCACCTACTGTGACGATAACAGCGTCTACATGCGTCTGAGTTTTAATTGCAATTAGAAACATCGCTAATAAACCGACTAATAATATATTTTTAGTTTGTTTTAGGATTTGTTTTATCATATTTAACAGGCTCGTTATAGAATAAATATAACACTTTTTTCAATAAAGCTAAAAACGACTAATATAAATTTATAATTTCTATCAAAGACAACGCTAGTGGTATTATAAATTAATGGGAATTAGTAGTATCAAGGGATGGGTATCAGTTAGATCCATTGGTCTAGCGATCAGTCTATCTGTTTTGTCATTTTCTTTTATCACACCATCAGTCGCTGCACTCAGTCCAAATATTCATAAGACCACTACTTCAAACTCTCATTTAACCCTAAACGTTAATGAGTTCGGATTTAATTTCGACCCACTTAGCTGGCCCAGTAGCATTATTGACTGGGGGACCAGCACCTTAGTTACTAATATTTTTAAGCCAATCATTGAGGGAGTCAATAGTTTCTTTAATGAAATAGATAAGTTTATTAATGCTCAGCTGGAGATTAATGGCTGTACTTATTTCAATGCACCTGGAGGTCAGGATACTATTGCCAACTGTCCAACTCCTACTGCTCAGACTAAGACTAGTGCTGGTTCGAATCCTGAAGCCACCGGTTTTTTCAATGCGTGGTCGTCAATAAGAGATATTGCCTACGGACTCTTAGTAGTATTCGCTCTCATTATGGTTATCGCTCAAGCTCTGAGTTTTGAAATTTTTGATGCTTATACGGTGAAAAAAGTTCTACCCCGGATGCTAGTTGCAGCTATTGGAATAGCTCTGTCGTGGCAATTCATACAATTTATGGCATGGGCAACCAATGCGCTTGGTAATGGTATTACGTCCCTTCTCTCGTCGCCATTTAATGGCATAATCATATCTGGTACGCACACAATGGCGGATGCGCTAGCAGCCATGACTGGACTTGCAATTTTGAACCCCGCACTCGGGCTCATAGGACCAATTGCATTCTTAGTGATCCTAATCTTGATGTTTATACCCTTGTTTTTATCGGTAATAGTGATGGTTCTTAGACAAATCCTAGTTGTCTTCTTGGCAATATTTGCTCCACTAGCCATGGTTTGCTTTATTCTTCCTGCTACTCAGTCGGTATGGAAAATGTGGTGGAAAAATTTCTCAAAAGCTTTATTAATGTTTCCAATGATTGCCGGAGCACTTGAAATTGGAAAAATTTTTGCGGCCACAAGCGTTTCGGTACCTAATCCTGGATTGTCTAACTTTCTGATTGCACTAATAGCCTATTTTGGTCCGTACTTCTTAATTCCAAAGATGTTTAAGTGGTCTGGTGGTGTGCTAGCGGTTGCCGGCAATATGGCTAGCAAAGCTCAAAGTAGTATTATGAAATTTGCAGCTAAACAAGCCAAACAACAGGCCGTCAAGCAAGATAAAAAAATTATGTCGCATAACAGTAAATACGGCAATGGTGCTGGTGGAGATTTGTATCGAAGATTTAGAACTGGTAGCCTAAACCCAACCAAGCAAGGAAAAGCTAATTGGGAGGCAAAAAATAGAGCAATGATCAGACAGTCTGCCGCTGAAAAACTAAAGCACAGTGGTGGAGCCAGTACTGGTGATGACTATGCAAACATGCTAGCAGTAGAAGATGGCATGACGGGTGCAGATTTCATATCCAGATATAGTAAGCATTTGGCCGTAGAGAAAACTCGTGATAAAACTACCGGCGTCGCAGACGAGAATGCAACCGCTAGCATGCAAGACGTGGCAGATGCCAGAACAGCGCTTGCTTCTATACAAACAGACTACGGTGGTCCAGTTGGATCGAAGGCAACACAGCTTGCCGCCCTGATGGCAAGACACTCTTCTGTGAATGCCTATGGAAAAGACGACGCCGGCTTAATGCTTGAGGCAGAGGAAACAGCTGACCTAATTCACCGAGGCGTCATAACAAAAGACGAAGCTATCAAGTCTATAAAGTCAAACAAGGCCAGGCCAGACCAGTCAGCTATCAGCTTTGGTGATTGGAGTACCGTATTAGACAATATTGCCCTAAATAAAGGCAAGTCTACACCTCAAGATCTCAAGATCCTAAGAAACAGCGCAAGGAATGCAGTCGGCCCAGCAGAACTGTTGGGCGGTCATGCAAATGCTGTTATAGCACTAGCTCCAGCCGAAGCCGAACGGGCTCAAGAGGCATTTAATGTACCATTTAGTTCCGATCCGGAAGAACAGAAGAAAAATAATGATAACTACTATAAAGTTTTGGCAGACCTAGATAATATTTACAGCCAACTAGGAGCTGTTTCACCAAAGATGGCCGACGAATTCCTTAAGGGAGTATTGAGTAAGCCTATAGACCCAACTGGCGCAGCAACTACCGATACTATTTTGCAAGCTTTGGATGATGCTAAGGCACACAATCAACTTGCACCATTTAAGCCTACATTCCCAGGTCCGATGCCAGGCGCCGGCGGCCCTAAGAAACCTCCAGAAGAGCCCAAAGAAGAATAGCTTAGCTTATATTATTGACATAGTATCAAGCTTATGTTAGTATGACAATATGGAAAAGTTCAAAGCCCCTGATGAATGGGGCACTAAAAAACAAATATCTGCCCTAGAAAACCCAATTAGTGAGTTTAACGCTCGCGGGGGAATGGATTTAGCAAGCTATAAGGCACTGGAAGAACACCTGGAAACAGAACACCCTTATTTGGGTAGTAATCAGTGGGCAGAAATTCAAAAACAATTACCTTCTTTCGAATTAATGGAAGATCCGGAGAGTGGTCAGAGACTACGGATTCAGAGATTTAATTGGCCAGATGATGGTGATATCTCGGAAAAAACAGTAACATTTTCCAATATGCCGTTTAGTGTGCCTGCAGATCCCGACCATATTCAGTATGAACATTATTTAATAGCTAGGGAATTGGGCACCCCGTTTGTAGTTTTTGAGAATCCTGCCTATGGTGATTCAGATAAATTAACTCAAGAACAAAAAAAGGCCTTAAAGAACTACGGTAGTTTTAGTCCAATAGCAAATTCAATGCTCGGTATAGCCGGTTCATTAGGTACTAAGAAAGCTAATTTTATTGGTTACTCAATGGGCTCTGAAACAGCAGCTGCGATGGCTGCAAATGCTTCTGAGCACGATATTGAAGTTGAGAATTTATTCGTTATGGAAGGTCCTGGCGTACAGACCCACGAGCCTATAAAGTTAGCTCGTGATTTTATGAGCGATGCTAATAATCTGAAGTTCACTTGGGCAAATCCTATCGATCCTGTTCTCCGCGAGACTAGTAGTCTAAAACCCTCTTTACCAAGAGGCACATTATCTTACGGTCTGGCGATGATAAAAGGCACACAAAAAGATAGCCTCAGTCAAGCTATTGAATCACAACCCGACATGCATCTAACGATTGCCTCATCAGGAGAAAGTAAGATTAGTCCACCCGAAGCAAATAATTCCTTATTTAGTAGATTACGCGCAAATTATCCAGAACGATTTATAAGACGGATAATAATCCCCGGTGAAGGTCATGCCTATGGTGATTCAGGCCAAAGATATGCTAGTTTAACAAGGCTTGTACTAGGGATACCCCAAAATAAAGATACTACCGGAAACCCAACATCAAATAAATTATTCGAGCGTGAGAATAAAAGAAAAACATTAATTCAAAAGGCTTTAGGCGGATTAGCATTAAGAAGATTAGAAAAAAACGAACGAAGGTTTGAGAAAATAGATCAAAAACTTCAAGCAGCCGTAGTTGATAGGGATTATCTTATTCGACATAACGGAGGCAGAGAAGCGACTAGGACTGAATTTAATTCTTCGGAAATAGCTGCAAAAAGAGAGTCTAAAAAATTAAATAAGCCATTTCAAGAAAAGTTAAGGCAAGATCTACAAGAAGCCGTCGATTTAGGCTACATTTCAACGCATGATATGTTGGCTTATATGAGAAAAATTCCGATGTTGGTAAGCTCTCCTGAACGTGACCGATTGGATGAGGCAGTAAAATTGGGATATATTTCTTCGAGAGAGGAGAATTGGATATTGGGCAGACTGAAAGTTTCAAATACTCGACTCGAATCAAAAGCAATGAAAAAAAGTCGAATGGAAATAAATAGACTTTCAAAAGAGCTTAATAAAGCTCAAGATCAGTATAATTATTCTAGAAAAGGGTAAATCCTTCGGCACCGCTAGACTTTACTAATTAAGCTTATGCCGTTAGTATTTAAGTAGTGGGCCAGTATAAAGTAATTCAAGATATAGAAGCTGAAGATAAACTGTTGGGTCCCTTAACCCTAAGGCAGTTTATTTATGCTGCTGTTTTTTTTGTGCTTGGATTCCTTGCTTACAAAATTTCAATTGCAGTCCATAGTTTTTATGTAGTCATAATCTTTCTTCCTCCAATGGCTTTTTTTGGATTATTAGCCGCGCCTTTAGGTAAAGAGCAACCGAATGAAATTTGGCTACTTGCGAAATTTAAATTTTTATTTAAACCACAATTAAGAAAATGGGATCAAGAAGGTTTGAGTGGACTAATAACAATTACTGTTCCCAAGGTGGTTCACAAGCAACTGACTAAAAATTTTACTGGGGTTGAAGCCAAAAGCAAATTGGAAAATATAGCTAAGATATTGGATTCAGGGGGCGTGCCCGTAACGAGAACATTTATCGCTAACTACAATACCAGCGACGACGAAAGCGACCGCCTAATTGATTTTGATATGGGCGACAATACGGTAGTAGATCCAGCGGCCGATTCTGATATTTTTTCTGATGATAATTTTAAGTCTCAGAGAATTAGTAATGTTCTCTCCAGCGAAACTAAGAAACAACAAGAATATAAATTAAGTTTATTGAGTAGTAGTCGAGTTGATCCGGTTATATCTTCAGATCCCAGGTCAACCGCAATTACCCACCTCAATGGTACTAAGATCTATCCCGCAATCAACAGTGACAAACCGGTTGATAATCCAGATATAGCCAATCCTTTCAAGAGCCAGCCTAAGCCAGAAAACACAAATACTCCTGTGACAAGTCAAGCTCTTAGTGATAAAATTAGCTTACTTGCTAGAGATAATAATCGAAGCATCGCCTCAATTGATCGCGAGCTCAAGGGTGGGGCAAATTCTGGTGAAGTTGTAATAAACTTACATTAGATAATTTATCATTAAATTCTTTTTTCTATGGAGCCTCAAATAAATAATCCACCATATCCAAATAATACTCAAAATCCAACTGTTTCAGCGCCTCAAAATCCTAATCCACAAGGTGGGAAAAAAGGTAATTCAAACAGCACACAAAACACTCTTGAGATTGCAGAAATTAGAGATGGAATTGTGATTCTAAAAGATGGTTCATTTAGATCTGTTGTAATGGTCAAACCGATTAACTTTGATCTTATGAGTCCGGAAGAACGAGACGCAGTGGAATATTCATATCAAGGTTTTTTAAATTCTCTTTACTTTCCCGTTCAAATATTTATCCATTCCGAAAGGGTTGATATTCGTCCTTATCTTGAAATGATTCATCAACTCCGTATGAAACAAGAAAATATGCTTCTTGGGTTATTAATGGATGATTACCTTGAATACATGCAGGCTGTTACCGAACGAGCCAACATAATGGATAAAAAGTTTTATGTAGTTGTTCCTTATTCACCGATAGAAGAAGCAAGACCCGATATTGCTTCGAGTAAAAGTTTCTTCGCCGGACTGGTGGATATTTTCTCATCCAAAAAAAGAGGCCTTCTAATTAATGAAAACGATCTTGCAAAAGCTAGGGATGAATTAAGAAACCGGGTTCAGGCCATCTTGAGCGGATTGCGTCAGGCTAGTGTACAAGGAATCGCCTTGGATACTCAAGAACTTATTGAACTATATTACAACACGTATAATCCAGACACTTCAGTTCGACAGCCTCTCAAGGATTTTGATGGATTGTCTACGCCGATAGTTGAAAAGGGTATTAATTCGGAATCCTCACCAAATAGTGTTGGGGGAGTTATATAGATGGCGTTTTTTAAAAAGAAAAAATCGATTGACCCAGTGACTAATGCTAGAGGTCAGCAAGAAGCCGACCGGCAAAAATTTACCGAACAGTTCAATAAAGGTATTGTCGATTTAAGAGATTTTATTGCCCCGAGCTCGCTTGAATTTAAAAGTAATTATTATCAGTTGGGTACCAGATATGCCAGAGCATACTATGTTTACGGGTACCCTAGGCAGGTTTTTACTGGATGGATGAGCGGTTTGATTAATACCGACGAAGTAGTAGACACAGCTATGTATATTTACCCAGTAAATGCACGAGTAGTTTTGGATAATCTTAGAAAGAAGGTCGGTCAATTAGAAGCCGGAGTTCAAATCGACAACGAGAAAGGAAGAGTTAGAGATCCAGGCAAAGAAGCGGCTATTCAAGACGCCGAAGAGATGAGAGACAAGCTCCAGGTTGGTGAGGAACAATTCTTCAGACTGGGTTTTTACTATACCATTTACGGTGAAAGCTTAGATGAACTTGAATTTGTTTCGCATAAAATTGAAAACATGTTGGGTCAGCAATTAATCTATTCAAAGCCAGCGACTTCTCAACAAGAACAAACCATGAATGCAATTATTCCGCAGTTTAATGATCAGCTGCAAATTAGAAGAAATTTTGGGACCGGTGCATTATCTACAAGCTTTCCTTTTACTAGTGCCAATTTGAGCGATGGCAAGGGCATACTTTATGGAATTAATATGCATAACTCAGGCCTGGTTCTTTTCGATCGTTGGAGTTTGGAAAATAGTAACTCAGTTGTATTCGCTAAATCAGGGGCCGGTAAGTCATTTGCGGTTAAGCTAGAAGCATTAAGAAGTATGATGTTCGGCACCGAAATATTCATCATTGATCCAGAAAACGAATATCAGAAAATGTCAGAAGCAGTTGGTGGCGCATATATTCGATTGAGCTTAAACTCAACTGTCAGGATTAACCCGTTTGATCTTCCAAAATCTAGTGAAGCTAATACGAACGAAGAAGACGATTCTCTTAGGACAAATCTTATAACTCTCCATGGTTTATTGAGACTGATGATGGGTGGTGCACAAACCCAAATGCTAGACTCAAAAATATCTACTATGCCAGCACTTACTCCAATTGAAGAAGCTGATCTAGATGCCGCATTGATCCAGACCTATGCTAAAGCTGGGATTACAAACGACCCGCTAACCCACATGAGCCAACCACCAACAATCAACGATCTGTACGATGTATTATTGCACCTTGGCGGGACAGGTCCACAGCTAGCACAAAGACTAAGAAAATATACCACCGGAACGTTCGCTGGAATTTTCTCACAACAAAGCAACATAAACATTGACAACGCTATGGTAGTGTTTAATATTCGAGATCTTGAAGATGAGTTAAGACCGGTGGCGATGTATATAGTATTAAATTATATTTGGAATAAAACTAAGACTGACCAAAGAAAAAGAATGTTGATCGTCGACGAATCGTGGCAGTTGATGAAATACGAAGACACTGCAAATTTCTTATTTAGCGTTGCTAAACGAGCTCGAAAATACAATCTCGGGATTACCACCATAAGTCAGGACGTAGAAGATTTCATCAGTTCAAGAATGGGAAGAGCAATTGTCTCAAACTCTTCAATGCAGCTACTACTCAAACAGTCGCCCTCAGCTGTGGATCTGTTGTCGGACGTGTTTAAACTAACTTCTGAAGAGAAAAAACTTCTGTCCCAATTCCCGGTCGGACAAGGCTTATTCTTCGCTGGACAAAATCATGTTCAAATTCAAGTGGTTGCCAGTGAGACTGAAGCAAGCCTGATATCTACTACACCAAGCCAGGCCCCAGTAGAGTTTAAGCCAAGCCAAGCTGAGACCTATAATATACAAAATCCACAGCAGCAATAAACTTGATGTTAGTTAGAGAAAGTCTGTAAAATATACATATGTCATTTGATTTCTACGAAGATAGAGACAGGGAGAGGTTGTCAAAATACCAATATTCTCTTCAAGATTCTTCGACCGCAGGCGATGACGAGCCATCCAAACCAACAAAAACCGAGCAAGTAAAAAGTCAGACAAAAAGCTATGCTAAACAGTACGTTAAGAGCGCGGTTAAAGATGCAGCCATAGCAAATCCGGAAATTACCATACCGGTTATCATAGGAATAGCTGCCATACTTCTTGTCTTTGTTATGGCGATAGTGATTCCTATTATATTTTCGTTCATAACTGGTGGCAATAATGCTAGTGCGGCAACCTGTACCCCGAGTAGTATCTCCTTAACGCTGCCAACTATTCCCGCGTCGGCCCTATCCGGTGGACCATGGAATGCGGTAGCAGGCGAACCTGCAGTAACTCAACCATATTATCTTGAAGAGTTTGCTATCAGTACTCTTGAAGATTTAGCTGCAAAGCTAGGTGTTCCTCCTGCCCAGGCTGTAACCCAAGAGCATGTCATTGCCTTAATTGGTTGGTTTTGGAAAGAAGGCGGAGATATTAACAACCCCGATCTCTTCAACCCACTAAACATAAGAAATAATTCTGGGGGATTTATGTCATATAGTTCATATGGAGCAGGTGTTGAGGGGCTAGCCGAGGCATTTGTTAGTCCTTTTCAAGATAGAATAGCAGGAATACTAACCCAACAGGGCTCTACCGCAGAACAGGTGGCTTCAGTAATTGCCAATTACGAAAACTATACAAACAACCTGTCGTGGTCATCACCCGGAGACCCGTCACCAGGAGTACCACCAACCCCAGCTGAGGTAGTAACATATGATCAAAATATATATTTACCGGAACTCGATACCAGTATAGAACAAGCCAGAGCTAAATATGATGCTGAGGCAAGTTTGGAACTTGGTACATCGGCGTACGAATTACAAGATCCCTCCAAGTACAGTGTTAGTACTAGCTTGTTAACTTACTCTCAAAGCACAACAACCCAATCCGGCCCAACCACTACTACGTCAACTACGACCTCTACGGGAGATACGTCTTGCGTGTCAAGTGTTTCGTGCAATAGTTCCAGCCCAACCACCGCCAGCACCGCGTCCAACCCGGATGTATCCACATTAAGGCAAAACGTGATTTGTATTGCACTCAACGAATATAATGAACATTGGCTTGCGGGACCAGCTCTGTCTATAAGTGATTTGGATTATTTCACGACGTACACAGAAGGTAGACACGAAAATTGGTGCGCAGATTTTGTTAGCTGGGTATATAACCAAGCCGGTTATCCAATTTCAGGGAGTAGCACTGATTGGGATTGGCCTGGTGTGGCCTTGATACATTCGTCAGCAATAAATGGTACTATTGGCTTTACTTGGCACGCTGCTGGCTCCGGATATACTCCACAGCCTGGAGATTTAGTTCCCTTGTCGTCACCGGGGAATCCAGATTACCATATTGAGATGGTCGTGTCAGTGAACGGACCTACCATAACTTATATAGCAGGCGATACTGGCAACTCTTCGTTATTTCCAAACGGTACGGATGGTTATGGCGGAACCGGAGCTGTCAATACGCCAGGCTATCAAAGTTATTCGTATGTATCAGAAACTACTTCTCAGGCAGATATAGATGGGTATATTTCGCCAAATTAGAAAAAGGATTTTATTATGAAGAGTAAGAAAATTATTTATCTTGTGTCAGGATTATTAGTTTTACTTGTGTTTTATTTAGTGTTTTTTACCAAGAGTGGTTTTAAGGTCGTCAGTTTCTATCCAACCCTAAATAACATAACTACAATTACGCCCTATATTGATATTAATTTCAACGAACCAATATCGGAAAGCGATCTTGCTATTTCGTCTCCTGATAGTATTGTATCTAGGTATATAATCGAGTCATCAGATCAGATTAGGGTCTATTTAGTCTATCCCCTAAATAGCGGCCAAAAATATAGTTTAGTGCTTAAAAAAATAGTCAGTTTCAAGGGTTTGGTTATTAACAATAAAACTATTTCCTTTACGCCGTTATATACAGACTCGAGCGGAATACCAAACTCACAATTAAAATATCTGGTTTCTAAACAAAATGAATCACCGGCACAAATATACGGAACCACGCTAGTTAATCTTCTTCCGTTTTTCGAGGCTGGTTTCGTTTTTGAGGTTAACTACGGCATGGTAAATAATAGTCCGACGATTATTATCACCAGCCCCTCGCCGAGCGGTGTAGCGGCAGCTAAAACCTGGATTACAAACCAAGGTTATAGCGTCTCAAGTTTGAATATTGAGATAGTCAATCAACAGCCGCTATAAAAATTTTATTAGCAAACGGGTTTACTACTGCGTAATTATAATTTTGGCGGTTTTATCAAAGTGGCCTATAACCACATCTGCATCAGTTGTAGTTATAAACGACTGATAGTCCTTAATTTTGGCAGTTAACAACTTTCGTCTTTGTTGGTCTAGTTCACCAAATACATCATCAAGTAAAAGAATTGGTTTTTTCTCAATCAGGTCTTCAATAATTTTAGCTTCTATTAACTTAAGTGCAAGAATTGTAGTTCTGGTCTCGCCACGCGAGGCGACAGTGCCAAACTCACTACTATTTATATAAACTTTAATATCATCTCGATGTGGTCCATGTAGAGTATGTCCTCTTAGTTGATCTTGACTAAAATCCTCAAGTGCTTTTAGTAGTTTGGTTTCGTAGTTATTTACGTCAAAATTACTTAAGTATTTCAACTCTATGGTCTCTTTATTTTTTGAGATTGTTCTGTATATATCTGTTATTTGTTTGTTGATTATACCTACTAATTCTTGTCTGTCTCTATATATTTTTCCACCCATTTCACTAAGTTGTACATTCCAAGCAAAAATACTATGTATGTTTATAGGTGGATTTTTAAGTAAATTATTTCGTTGGGTTACGACTCGTTTGTATTTGTTAATTAATTGTTTATAGCCTGGTTTTGTTTGGATCAGAATATCATCTAGGTATTCTCGCCGTGCTTCTGGTGACCCTGTAAGTAGTTGTAGGTGGTTTGGCTCAAATAAAACTGTCGGTATAATTTGTTCAAGTTTTAATCTGCTAGAAGGATAGGTATTTATAATAAAATTTTTAACCGGTTTGTTTTCTTGGTTATAAGTAATTTTAAGTTCACGTGTTTGATCTTCAGTATGGGCTTCGATTTTCGACCATGTGCTTCCGATAGTTATTAGATGTTGGTCTTTAGCTCTATAAGACGAACCTTTAGTTATCATCATTATTGACTCGAGAAGGTTAGTTTTACCGCTGCCATTCTGACCAATAATAATATTAACGCCAGGGCTTATATCAAAAGAATTATCTTTATAGGATCTAAAGTTCTGAAGATGGATATCGGTAATCATACTAATAGTCTACATTACCAAACTATAAGCTTATTTCCTTAGCTTTTGAGCGGCATAATTATGTGAGTGTAGCTAGCGCTTGATTCTTTACTTGATAGTACTATTGGTTCAAGTTTTCCATTAAATTTTACGTCGACGTCATCACCCTCTAAGACATTTAGAGCCTCTAGGAGGTATCTTGAATTCATTGTTACAACTCCATCACCAACGACCTTAGCATCAGCTGTAGCAGTATTCTCTCCAAGCTGTGAGGCAATTGAATGAATACTTATGTTTTGATCTTCTTCTGAAGTATTAATTGTAATACTGCCAGCACTTTCTCTTGCAAATAGGGCTGATACTTTAGTTATATTGTTTAAATCATTTTGAGGTAGAGATATAGTTGTAGTAAATTTTTTAGGAATTAGTTGTCGGTAGTCAGGGTATTTACCGTCGATTAATCTTGCAGTAAGTTCAATATCACCAGCCGCAAATAGTATTTGCTGTTCATCGTAAGTAATTGACACATCACCACTATAATCACCGATTATTCTAAGTAGGTCAGAGATGGCTGAGGCTGGAACTAAAATAGAAGTTTCTTTATCAGTTGAAGTTAGTAGTTTTTCAGCTAATCTATAGCCATCAGTTGCCACAATATATAGATTTTTATTAAAACTATTAAAAAATATTCCGGTTAATACTGGTCGAGTTTCATCACTCGAAGCAGCTATTACAACCTGAGATAGACTGTGTTTTAAACTCGATGCCGGTAAGGTAATTGTCTGACCTTTTTCAATTGCTGGCATTACTGGAAAATCTTCACTTGATACACCGTTCATTACCGACTTATACATTTTTGAGTTGATGTGTAGTTTATTCTCATCAAGATTTAAATCAATAACACCACTTGGTAGGTTACTAACTAGGTCCTGCATTAAACGTGCTGGTATTGTAATTGATCCTTCAGATACAACTTTAGAACCGATGTAGTGAGTAACTGCGATATCTAGGTTTGTAGCAGAAACACTGAGACGATTTTTAACAGTTTTAAGAAGCACGTTAGATAAGATTGGTAAGGTTGAGCGAGTACTTGCAACTCTAGCTACGCTACTTAGGGCTTTGTTTAGATTTTCTTGGGTGACTTGTAATTTCATTATCTTCTCCGAGTTATTAATAATAAGTTATTTAAATACTTTGTTATAGCTCTTATTGGTGCTGTGGAAACATGGGATAAGTTTAAATTAACAGATAAATTGTTAGCAATTTGTACAGGGGATAGGTTGTTTATTAAAGCAGCCTTCGTGGGTACAAAAAAGCTGTTTATACCACTACTAAAACTAAGAATGTTTTTGTTAGTGAATAAACCCCTACTTACTGCACCATCAACACACAGGCTATCCACAGCCAATAAATTAAACTTAGACATATAGTCGTTCCTTTATTTCTTTGATTGCAGATCTAACTTCACCATTTAGGCTTAGTTCTTTCTCGATTTTGTCTACTGAATGGATTGCAGTGGTGTGGTCTTTTCGTCCTAGTTCATGAGCAATCTTTGGAAAACTAAGATGTAACTCGCTACGAAGGATATACATAGCAATTTGTCTTGGTACTACAATATCTTTATCACGTTTTGGCCCCATAATATCCTCAATTGCTATATGAAAATGTTTGGCTGTACGATCAACGACTTGTTTTGGGTTAATGTGTTTTGGCCTTGTTTGGTTACTACTAAGTAGATTCATAGCAATCTCAAGCGTTGGAGTAATCTCACGCATTTCACAGAAGGCTAACAGCTGATTTAGCACACCTTCAAGTTCTCTAATGTTGGTTTGAATTAAACCAGACAAATACTCGACGATATCGTTAGTTAAAACAATACCTTGGTCATGAGCTTTGCTTTGAATGATTGCACATCTGGTTTCAAAGTCAGGCGTCTGCATATCAATCGTCATTCCCCAAGCGAATCGACTACGGAGTCTTTCTTCTAAGGTTGGAATATCTCTTGGTGGTTTATCGCTACTAATAATTATTTGTTTATTGGCTTGGTGAAGGGCATTGAAAGTATGAAAGAATTCTTCCTGCATTTTTTCTTTGCCGGCAATAAACTGAACATCATCAATAATCAGTACGTCAACGCTTCTATAGTTTTGTGCAAACTCATTAGTTTTTTTGTACCTTAAGGCACTAACAAATTCTTGGACGAATTGTTCAGATGATATATAGACAACTTTTTTATCAGGCTGACTTTTGGCGATACTATTACCAACTGCTTGAATAAGATGAGTCTTGCCAATACCAACCCCACCATAAACAAACAAAGGATTATATTTAGTTCCAGGAATATTACTAATTGACATACATGCAGCGTAGGCAAGTTCGTTACCGCTTCCAACTACAAAGTTTTCAAAGGTATATTTTTCATTTAAGCCTTGTCGATAATCATGTGAATAAGGATTAGTTGGAGTGCTTGCTACTAGATGGGAGGGTAGGGATTCATCTCTATATCTAGGGGTTTCTTCTACTAGTTCTTTAGCTTCCTGTTCGGCGGCGTGTGAACTTCCAAATGAATGAATCTTAAAATGAAGGCCTTCGGGTTTGACGCCGTTTTTTTGTAAAAGCTCTAAGATTAAGCTATTGTATTTGTTCTCTAACTGTTGCTTTATAAAGACGTTAGGTACACCAATGATAACAACGCCACTTTTATTTTTAAGTAGAGTAGTTTGCTTGAACCAGGTAATAAAACTAGCGTGAGATACACTAAGTTCAACTTCACCAAGTACAGCTTGCCACAGGTTATCCTGCATATTCCCTAAACTCCCTCTAAATTAACGATCCAAAGTTTTGTTAATTACTACTATACCGATTTTATCACGACTTTTCCACAGGGAAATTAAATCCAAAATCCTGATTTGTTAATTTTAGGACTACCACATAAAAAGTTATACACACCAAAGGCTAACACTTATAGATTCGTGGAAAACATTTGTGATTTAGTGGAAAAGCTGATAGTATTAGCGTATAAATATTGTCAATTTCACGCCGGATTTAAAACCGACTTGATAACAAATTATTAAACTAATAAAGTTATAGAACATTATGCCAAAACGAACCTATCAACCAAAAAAACGACATCGAGCACATGAGCATGGCTTCATGAAACGAATGGCTACTAAAGCTGGTAGGTCAGTTTTAAAAAGACGCCGAAACAAAGGCCGAACTAAACTTAGCTACTAATTTAATCTATACTACTTAGTATATGATTAGCCGTTCTAACCGATTCCATGGATATGGATCTTTAAAATACACCTACAACAAAGGTGAGACAGTTCGTGGCCCATTGTGTTCAACTAAATATGTATATAACCCAAGGCGAACTAAATATCGTTTAGCGGTAGTAGTTAATAAAAAAGTTAACAAGTCAGCGGTAGTAAGAAATAAAATCCGTCGTCAAATCTATGAAGTGGTGAGACTGGTGTCGGATAAAATTAAAAATCCATGTGACATTGTAATTACAGTATTTAGTGATCAAATTCTAGATATATCTCACGACGAGTTAACAGCAATGATTAATTCGCAACTTCACCAAGCCGAAATTATATAAAAAACATCTATAAATCAGTCTTCAGCGTGTTATTATAAGTCTATATAAAATATCCGGGAGACCAATATGTTTGCGTCCATTTTTGATGTAGTGATCGTTAAGCCAATATTTAACCTTCTTGTTGCAATTTATGATGTTTTGCCTGGCCATAACTTTGGCTTAGCTTTAATTATCTTTACCATAGTCGTTAGATTGCTAATGTGGCCGCTTGTTAAGAAGCAAATGCATCAAGCAAGGGCTATGAAAAAACTACAACCTGAAATAAAAAAGATTAAGGTCGCAGCTAAGGGCAATCGACAAGAAGAATCAAAGATGTTGATGGAGCTGTATAAGGAAAGAGGTATTAGCCCATTTGGTTCGATTGGCACCTTACTTATTCAGTTTGTAGTTTTAATCGGCTTATATATTGGTCTTAGAAAAGTAGTCAATCAACCGGAATATATAATTACTGGTTCATATTCTTGGCTGGCTAATCTTGGTTGGATGAAACAACTTTCCGGCAATATCCATTTGTTTGATGCAACTCTCCTTCACGCCGTGAACTTAACTCGCTCGGCGATAAAGTCTGGGCATGGAATTTATTGGCCAGCAATGGTTATAGTAATTTTGAGTGCCATTACGCAGTACTACTCAAGTAAGCAACTGTTACCTACTGATAAAAATGCCAGAAGTTTAAAAAACATTCTAAAAGAAGCAGGCACAGGATCTAAGGCTGACCAAGGTGAGGTTAGTGCGGCAGTCGGACGAAGTACCAAATTCTTAATTCCAGTAATGATATTTATAGTTGGTGTTGATTTACCTGCAGCCCTAAGCCTTTATTGGTTATTTGGAGGGCTAATAGCATTCTTGCAACAAGGTTATCTACTACGTAAAGATGAGGAAGAAATGGAAGTCATTGCAGATAAGTTAACAAAAACTAAATCTAGTAGACCAGTAGTAAAAGCTGAAGTCATTTCCAAAAAACCCATAACCCAGAGCGAAGGTGTAAAGATAACTAAAAAAGGCGCTAAGTAATGGAGGAATCAATTGCTTATGCCAAAAAGTACCTAGAAGACTTATTGTCTTTCTTTGGTTTTAATACTGAAGTTGGTGTCTCGGCTGAAGATGATGTTATTGAACTGTCTATCCCGTCATCGCACCTAAATGGTTTTTTAATCGGCCAACGAGGTGAGACTATGCGTGCGATTCAATATATTGTTGGCAGTGCTCTTCGAAGTGGTGGATATCAGGTTAGTAGAGTTAATGTCGACGTAGCCGATTACAAGAAAGCTAAAGCAGAAGTCTTAAGTCAAAGAGTAGAAGAATGGGTCGAGCAAGTAAAAACCTCAAAGCAACCAATGGCACTGAGACCAATGAATTCTGCTGATCGTAGAATCGTTCATAAAGTTGCCTCCGACGCAGGGCTAGTTACCGAGTCAGAAGGCTTTGGTCGTGATAGATACGTGACTATTAAATTAGCAGAATAGCAATATGGCGACTCTAACACATAAAAAAATATCATTTGTAGTACCAGTCTTTAATGAAGCTCAAAGCATTTCAAATTTTCATGAATCTTTACTGGATATAATTGGAGATAATTTACCAAACTATGAAATAATCTATGTCGATGATGGAAGTGGAGATAATACTAATAAATTAATCTCAGACCTAACGGCTAAAAATAGAGACATTAAGTTAATTAGTTTATCTAGAAATTTCGGAAAAGAGAATGCACTGACTGCTGGTATCTATTATGCGACTGGTGACGGGATCATGATGCTTGATGGTGACGGTCAACATCCAGTTGAGCTAATACCTGAATTTGTCAGACTATGGTTAGCTGGAAATAAGGTAGTAGTAGGTGTTAGAACGGCTAATAACAACGAGGGAACAGTAAAGAAACTTGGCTCGTATCTATTTTATAAATCATTTAACAATATGTCAGGTAAAAAATTAGTTCCAGGTACAACCGATTTTCGGATAATCGATAAGACTGTTCAGCAAGCGTTCTTAGAGCTAAAAGATACAGACAGAATAACTAGGGGTTTAATTGACTGGCTAGGCTTTAAAACCAGTTATATTAAGTTTAAAGCTAAAGCTAGAGCGCATGGTGAGGCAGGGTATAGTTTTAATAAATTAGTAAAGCTAGCAATGAATAGTTATGTAGGGTTTAGCACGACACCTTTATATTTTTTTGGATATCTGGGTGTAATTATCAGTGGATTATCTTTTGTTTTAGGACTAGCTATATTTATTGAACAACTACTGTTGAGTGATCCACTAAATTGGAGATTCACAGGGACTGCAATGCTTGGAATTTTAATAATCTTTCTAGTAGGCATACTTTTAATGGCTCAAGGAATTTTATCGGTTTACGTTTCAATGATTAATAATCAATCAAGGCAGCGACCACTATACATCGTAGATTATGAAAACTCTATTGGGCTAAATAAAAGTGATAAAAAAACTTAACCCAAAACTTATTCGCTACATTATAGTTGGTGGCTGTGCTTATTTAATCGAAATGGCAACGCTGTTTGGGCTAAAAGATGGGGCTAAGTTTAGTTCAATAAAATCGGTTGCTATAAGTTATTGGGTAGGTCTAGTTGTAGCATTTATATTACAAAAAATAGTCACTTTTAAAAACCATGATCGTAGAGTTCATATACTCGCCAAACAAATTTTAATGTATAGTCTTTTAGTTTTGTTTAACTATATCGTAACCTTAGTTGCTGTTAAATTGTTTACCCCTAAATTATCTGTTTTTTTGGTTAGAACTATGGTGATAGCTTTAGGTACTATCTGGAATTACTACTTCTATCATTTGTTATTTTGGCAAACTGACGTAAAATAGATCTTAATATTTATGGCAAAAAAAAATAAAAACAACTCTTTGTTTGGAAAGAAAATTACCCACCCTGGCCAAAGACTATTTAAAGATGTTTTGTTGTCAAGAAACTTTGGCATATTTTATCTTACACTGGCATTTTTTAGCCTAACTATCAGTGTAATATTTTGGTCAATACTTGGAGCGAAGGTTCAGCTTGGTAATGCTGACCAAATTATAAACAGTCAATTATTTAATATTGCTAATACTTTTAGTAAATCAACCCTACCAGCATCCCATACTTTCCTAATTAAATGGCCAATATTTTATATAGTCTCGCTACTCGGTTCGACCAAAGGTGCGTTAGTAACTTTAACCGTACTAACAGTTTTACTAACAGTTGGCTTATTCGTACTTATATTACGGTCTATTGAAAAAAGGCCACTATATCTTGGCACGATTTGTTTAGCTCTAGCATCAGTCCTAATGCTAATACCTGCTTTGCCATATCCAGGAGGTTTGTTACCAGTAAACATGGCTATGATTGCCACCAGAAACCTAGAGTATATTCTCTATATTTTTAGCATAATGCTACTTATTAAATCCCCAAAACTTAGATCAAAGGGTTTTTGGATTGCCGTAGTCTTACTAAGTTTTCTGGCTGCATCTGACAAGCTATTTTTGATTATGGCGCTAGGTGGGGCACTTATCGCGATGGTTTATTACAGTTTCTACAGCAAAACTATTTTGGATAATCTAGCTGTTAAGTGGCTAATAGCAACAATAGCAGCAGGAGTAGGGTCGCTAGTTTTGGTTTGGTTTATTACAGTAAATAAATTTACAAGTTTTACATCTCACGCAAGCCTAAGTCCGTATGGACTAGTAACAAATATCCATAGTTTATTACTCGGCGCATTTTACGGTATCACTTCGATATTTACTAATCTAGGGGTCAACCCTGCAGCTAACGTAACAATTGTAAGATCGATGCCTGACGCAGTAGTCAAGAATTTCTTTACTCTTAGTTTCTTGGGGTTTTTAACGAATCTAGTAGTTTTAATTTTTGGTCTATATGTAGCTTTTAGATTGACTCGAGAAAGCTTGTCAAAACCTAAGACTAAAAAACAGAAAGCTCAGAGTGATGCAAGCCTAAAACTAGCAATTATCTTAATATGGACATCTATTTCTGCCTACGTTGTTTTTGTAATTAGTAACCATGATTATTCGGTTGATGCGAGATATTTGGGGATCGTTCTGTTTGCTATTTTTATATCTCTGGCTGTATATAGTGCAAGACAAAAGATAGAGCCTGAGATCTTGACTGTCATTGGTCTAATTATTGGTATTGGCGTAGTTTCAGGTACTTATTTCGCTTGGCACTCCTATAGGGCAGATGTTTCAGCACTAAGTAGTCAGAATAATAGAAACGAAGTTGTCTCAGAAATCCTTAAAGCACATCCCGTAGATGCTCTAGTTGGTGATTATTGGCGAGTAGTGCCTATAAAACTCGATACAGGCAACCAACAAAATATTATTCCACTAGGAACTTGTATAAACCCGAGGTCAAGTTTGATAAGTTCTAATTGGCTTACAAATCTGAATAAGGGTAGTTTTGTCTATCTACTGTCTCTGTCTGGCGGTAATTTAACAAACTACCCACATTGCACCATAAATCAAGTTATTAGTTATTACGGGAGGCCAAATTCAAGTCAGGTAATCGCCGGTACACTGGCACATCCTAAAGAAATCCTACTTTTCTATCAGAACGGTATAGTTAAAAAGCCCGTAAGTCCAGTAGATACGAGTTCGAAAACTGCAAATATTTTGCCAGTTAATATTAGTAGCTTGCCAGGGGTTAATTGTGACGACCCAACTGCAGTCAATATTGTTGCACATGAAGATGATGATTTGTTATTTATGAATCCTGACATAATAAATGAGATTAAGGCTGGTTACTGTGAGCGTACAATTTTCTTAACCGCCGGTGACGCAGGTAATGGTATTGCGTACTATCTAAGTAGACAAAATGGTTCTGAAGCGGCATATGCAGAGATGACTGGCGTAAAAGATTTGTGGTCACAGGAAACTGTACAAATTGCGCCTAACGAATATGTAACATTCGCTAGCCTTGAAGGAGACTCAAAGATAACATTAGTTTTTATGCATTTACCCGACGGCGGTCTTCAAGGGCAAGGATACAAGACCAATAATTTCCAATCAATTGATAAACTTTACGCGGGCAGTATTAGTAAGATAATCGCTGTAGATGGACAATCGATGTATAACCTAAATAGTCTTGAGGCCGCATTAACTAACTTAATGCTTTTCTTCAGTCCATCAGAGATTAGGACTCAAAGTACATATAATGGGGGCAATGGAATGATCAAGGATCATCCCGATCATAACACTGTAGGTAGGTTAGTGACTGTTGCTGCAAAAAACTATAACCAAAATCAGTACGCAAATCTCACTACAATTCCAGTTAAATATTACGAAGGCTATCCTATAAGAGATAATTCAGTTAACTTGAGAGGTACTGAGCTAACTGAAAAAGAATCTGCCTACTTAGCTTATACGGCTTATGATGGCTCAACTTGTGCTACTCTAAGTATTTGTCAGACAATACCAACTTACTGGGGATATTTGCAAAGACAATATACTCTACCGTACTAGGGGTAAATTAATCATTAAGAATCGATTTATATATATCTAGAGTTTCTTGGGCCATTTTTTTCCACGAATAGAGTTTAAGCTGTATATGACCTTTTTCAACTAATGAAGAGACCCTGATTCGGCCACTTAAAACGCTATCAATTTTTTCAGTCATGTCATCAACATTAAGAGGATCAAAATAAACTGCTGCATCTCCATATATTTCTGGCAGGCAAGTTGTATTACTACTAATAACAGGCGCTCCCTGATACATAGCCTCAAGTCCTGGTAACCCAAATCCTTCGCTTAAGCTTGGGAAGATATAAGCCTGACAATTTTTATATAACCACTTTAATTGATTGTCTTCGATAAATCCGGTAAGAATCACGTCAGGAATTGATTTTTCTTCTACCCATTTTGCCAGTTTTTTGTAATTTGTATCTTTTTGACCGACTAACACTAAATGTAGTTCAGGATGAGTTTTTTTAAGCTCGACAAATGATGATATCAGTCTATATAAGTTTTTATGGGGGGTTGGCCTACCGACATACATGATAAACTTTTTATCTTGTAGTTCTGGATATGGTTCGACGCTCCCAGCAATATCATCAGCGCTTTCATAGGTCACTACAATTTTTCGGCTATTAATTTTGGCATACTTTGCTAAATCATCTTTTACATACTCGGAAGGGGTAATAATAATCTTAGATTTTTTTGCAACAATTTTAATTACCAATTTATATACAAGTTGTTTGATATTGAAGATAATTTTATTCTTAGACGGATTATCAAACCTAGCAGTCGTAAGGTCGTGGATTGTAGTTACTACGTGACCAGGATATAAAATTGGTTGTTCTGTCTTCCCAAAGTGGACTAGATCAGGTTTTATTTCAAGCAGTTGTAGCAAAAAGCCAATTTGTTCATTAAAGCTGAACTCTTTATAGGGACAAGCCATTTTATGGAACTTCCGATTAGTCGGTTGCCAATCATCATAGTCCTTAGGTTTTAGAAGAACTGTATAGCTATTGTCGTTATCTAGTTCTTGCAGGTAATAAAGTAGCCTCTCAATGTATCTTCCAGTACTAGTTCTCAGCTCACGGGCATCGATTACAATCTTACTCATCTGCTTTTATTCTAGCATTTCAACTAATTGATACAATCAAGAAAGATACTTTAATAATTCACCCTATGAATTAATAAAATATACTAATAACAGATATAAAGCATAGCAATGAGTTCTCCTTTTATTATTTATATAAATATAGAGACAAATATTAGTTTATTTTTTAGCAAGCAAGGTATATAGTCCAAAACAGTAGAAATGGTGGCGATCTTCTAAAATCGGTTATCATCATGAACCAAACACTATCACAAACAACTATAGATAAAGACACAAGTGGTCTTAATACTTCTAGATTAGTGATTAATAGACAGCAATTATTAATTCTATATCGAATATATAATTTTAGATTTATAAATACTCTGCAAATTCAGCAGTTGATTGATAAAAAGCAAATTCAACAAGCACAGCAAAGATTAAATCTTCTAGTTAGTCGCGGCTGGATAGGCAAGAACTTTACTAAACTAGATAGGTTAACTGGCAAATATGCCTCGTATTATCTACTTCCAAAAGGGATCAAGGTTCTTAAACAATATAAATCAAAACTTGGTTTCGAGTTTAAGCTAAATCCAAGGATTGTTCATAACATCTACAAGGATAAAACTGCATCAGATAGATTTATTAATCACTGTATAGGGCTTGGGGATATTGAGCTAAACCTATCTAGGCTATATGGCGACCGACTAAAGTATTATTCTAAGAACAAACTAAATAATGATTATTTTCCAGACCCAAGGCCGGATGCCTACTTAATAATCAATGTAGAAGTTAACGACACCATAAAACCAACAGACCATTTTCTTGAATACTACCAAGAAATTACGCCTTTCTTTGTCTACAGAAAACGAATTAAGCAGTATGTCGATGAGTATTTAGATGAAGAAGTTTGGCAACAAGCTACTGGCCATGAATGTCCCACCATCCATCTAGTTGCTGAAACTCCCGTTCTACAGAGAAGATTACATCGGTTTATCAAAAAATACCTTAATGATTTATATTTGGGTACGAAGGCTAGATTTTTGCTAACAAACTTGGTTGAACTTAAGGCTTCAACCAGCCCATCTATTTGGATCCAAGTTATACAGGAATCCTAAGGCCTACTTTATTGCATTTGAATTATTTTTATAGTATTAATTTATATGACTTATATATTTAAACGACTAAGGAACAACAAATGGCAAAAGAACAACTAGGCACATATCGAAATTTTCTAGATAGAAATCAGTTAGAAGACACTGAAAAAACTTATTTACTATACAGTAATGAGCTTTATGAGCTTCGTAAGGAATTAGTTAAACCTTTTGTTATACCTCTTGGCTCTCTCACTTTAGAACAGGCTTTGGGAGCTCTGCACCGAGGACAACTTATAAATAATCAGTCACAAAATCTCGAATCAATTAGCGCATAGATTATATATACGAGCTTAGACATGGCTTATAGATTTGATATAATTCATAGATTGAATTTTTAATTAATTAGGAGATCTAGATGGCTAAAAGTGCATTAATTACCGGAATTGCTGGGCAAGACGGATTTTATTTATCTGAATTACTAAACGAAAAAGGATATCAGGTATTTGGTGTTATGAGAGGCCAGTCTAACCCAAAAACTGATGAAGTTAAAAAATCACTTCCTTATGTTCATATCATAGAGGCGGATTTAACAGACCAGTCGTCACTAAGTCGAGCTATTGAAGTTTCTAAACCGGATGAGATATATAACCTTGCTGCAGTTAGCCATGTTGGCTACTCATTTAAAAACCCTCAACTAACAGTCGATGTTACTGGAAAGGGTGTTCTAAATATGCTAGAAGCAATCCGATTAACTGGCGGTAGTAAATCTGTTAAATTTTATCAGGCATCAACCTCGGAAATGTACGGTGGAATGGGAGACAACATGCCTGATACTGGCTACACTGAAGAGTCACCATTTCATCCTAGAAGTCCTTATGGAGTAGCAAAGCTATATGGACACTGGATTACCATAAATTATAGAGAGAGTTATGGGATATTTGCTTCATGTGGAATTTTGTTTAATCATGAAAGTCCAAAAAGAGGCATGGAATTTGTAACTAGAAAGATTAGTAATGCTGTAGCTAGAATTAAGCTTGGTAAGCAAGATCATATTGAGCTTGGAAACTTGGATGCGAAACGAGACTGGGGATTTGCTGGGGATTATGTTGAAGGTATGTGGAGAATGCTACAGCAAGATAAACCAGGAGAATTTGTTCTTGCTACTGGTAAGACATATTCAATTGAAGACTTTCTGAGTCGTGCCTTTAATGAAGTTGGGATAACTGACTGGAAACCCTATGTTAAACAAAAACCAGAATTTATGAGACCTGCTGAAGTTAATGTTTTACTTGGAGATTCATCAAAGGCTGAGCGTGAACTCGGTTGGAAACGGAAAGTCGATTTTGAGCAATTGGTAACTATGATGGTTCGGTCAGATTTAGAGCTTGAGTCTAAGAGCAGTAAATAATCTAACTGTTTAACTTCTTTACGATAAGGTAAAATTATAATCAATGCACAAACTTAGACAACGTTATCGATACTCTGTCATTTTACTTCGTGAGATAGTTCGCACAGATTTTAAAATTAGATACCAAAATTCTTTCTTAGGTTATGTTTGGTCGTTACTCAGGCCACTACTGCTTTTTGTAATTTTATACTTTGTTTTCACCAAGTTTTTAAAGGTGGGTACAGGAGTTCCTCATTACCCAGTGTATTTGCTACTGGGTCTTCTATATTGGAATTTCTTTGTTGAGGTGACCATGGGTAGTGTTACTGCTATTGTTGGTAAGGGAGATCTAATCCGAAAAATTAATTTTCCTAAATACATCATTATATTAGCTGTTTTAACGGGCGCTCTCATCAACCTATCGCTTACCGCTGTAGTCGTAGTTATTTTTATGATTGCTGGGCACGTTTCAGTTTCTTGGCAAGCCCTATTACTAATTCCATTGCTACTTGAGTTAATTCTTATAGCCTTAACGGCAGCCTTCTTCTTGAGTGCGGCATTTGTAAGATATCGAGACATATCTTATGTTTGGGAAGTTATAATTCAAGCTACTTTTTACGCTACACCAATACTGTATGCAATGACTAGAATCCCTCATGTTTACGCAAAAATATTAATTCTTAATCCGTTTGCTCAAGTTATACAAGATTCTAGGTATGTACTGATTACACATTCTACGGAAACTATTTCAACTATATATAATGGTGATCGGTGGATCTGGGCTATTCCAATAGGCCTGACTATTATTCTAGTGGCCTTAACTACTACATATTTCCGAAGAAGGTCTCATGCCTTTGCGGAGGAAGTCTAAAATGGAAAAGGAAGTAGTTATTAAAGTCGAGAATGTTTCCAAGAATTTTCTCTTGCCTCACGAGAGAGCCGGTAGTGTCAAAGGTGTCTTTACTAGTATGTTTAGCAAAGCTACTAAGAAAAACGAAACCCAACATGCTTTAAAAGATATTTCTTTTGAGGTGAAAAAAGGTGAGTTTTTTGGGATTGTTGGTAGAAACGGTAGTGGTAAAAGCACATTACTCAAAATATTGGCTCAAATTTACCAACCTACTAAAGGGAAAATCCATATTTCAGGCAAGCTAGTGCCTTTTATAGAACTTGGTGTTGGTTTTAATCCTGAGCTTACTGGAAGAGACAACGTCTATTTAAATGGTGCAGTTTTAGGATTTTCAAAAAAGCAGATAGAAGAAATTTATGATGAGATCGTGGACTTTGCTGAGCTTAGACGCTTTATGGACCAGAAACTAAAGAATTATTCTTCAGGCATGCAAGTAAGACTAGCTTTTTCATTAGCGATTCGAGCTAAAGCAGATATTCTTTTATTTGATGAAGTTTTGGCCGTCGGTGACGCAGATTTTATGAGGAAGTGCTTTAATCATTTTAGAGAGTTAAAAAAACAGCAGAAAACAGTGGTTTTTGTAAGCCATGATATGAACTCTATAAGAGAATATTGCGATAGAGCACTACTAATCGATAATAGTAGAATGGTTACTATGGATACTGCCAATGAGGTAGCAAAAGAATACTCAAGGATGTTCTTTGATTCAGATACATCAACCGGTAATTTAAAAAAAGAAAAACGATGGGGGAATAAAAAGATTAGTTACACTAATCTATCGATCAATACCAAAATATTATCTGATCAGAAATACCTAGAGGTTACATGTATAGCTAAAGCTAATGAAGATCTAGAAGAAGTTATATTTGGCTTTTTAGTAAAAAATGCTTCAGGATTAAACCTGTTGGGGATTAATTCTAAAATTAAACGTCAAAGTATTAAAAATTTAAAAAAAGGTGACAAAACTAAAATCCAATGGAACATTCCTAATATATTTGCTGATGGTACATACATATTAGATCCATCAATTGTTTTATATAACGGTGAGGTTTGTGATTGGTGGGAAGATGCACTCACTTTTGACGTTAGAAAAGAAGATCACGCAGCATATATCGTAGCTCCTGATATAGGCTTAGAGATTACGGGGCATTATGTTAAATAAGCCCAAACGTATTAAACTTTTTATTGAGGCATCAGCAATAATTGAGCCAACAATGAGTGGCATAGGCCATAATATTGTTTCCACTCTAAATAGTTTAGTGCTTGATAACAACATCACTAGATATTACGAAATCATACTACTAGTACCAAGAGGTACTTTGAGCGAACTAGATAGGTGGAAATTTCCAGATACAATTAGAGCCAAGCAAATAAAATTAGAAAAACATCTATTTCAGATAATATTTAAATATGGTTTTTTACCACCAATGGATATTTTTTACGGTAAAGGAATATACCTATTCCCTAATTATAAAAATTGGCCTTTATTATTTTCTAAATCAATAACCTATATTTACGATGTTGCATTCGCAATTTATCCAGATACAATTCAACCGAAAAATCTTAAAATGTTAGAACATAAGGTTCCAAAATGGATTAAACGAACTGATTTAGTTATCACAATTTCCCAAAATTCAAAAAAAGAAATAATCAAGTATCTTAAGGTCCCTAAAAATAAAATTTCCGTAGTATACTGCGGTGTTGACGATAAAGAATATTTTAAAAGCAAAACTCCAGCAATCGAGCAAATTAAATCAAAATATAAGATAAAAAATAAATATATATTATTTGTAGGAAATATTGAACCCCGGAAAAATATTCAACGTTTATTAGAGGCATATTGCTTATTATCTTCTGATATACGAAATGAATATTCATTAGTTTTGATAGGTGGTGGGGGTTGGTTGAACGAGGATATACTGGCAAATATAAAATCCTTAAAAATAGAAGGATACAATATTATTCACCCGGAAGAATATGTATTGGATAGTGAGTTACCAGGCTTATATAGTGGCGCTAGTTTATTGACATTCCCATCAATATACGAAGGTTTCGGCATTCCACCACTGGAGGCAATGGCTTGTGGAGTACCGGTTGCTATTAGTAATGTATCATCTTTGCCTGAGGTAGTAGGGGATGCAGGTATTTATTTTAATCCATTTGATGTTAAATCTATATCAAGGGTGATGGAGAAAGCTTTATTGGATAAAATACTTAGAAAAAAACTTATAAATGAGGGCTTAGAAAGGTATAAGATTTTTTCATGGGATAAGAGCGCGAATAGTTTAGGACAGTCTATTAATAAAATCGCAGGGGTAATACAAGATGCCTAAAGCCATCGTATCTTATGCTCAAAATCGTGAGGATATTATTTTAGGTGGCTTTTTCAACAATAAAAAAGATGGTTTTTATGTAGATGTCGGTGCGAATCATCCTACAATCCACTCGGTTACAAAGCGATTTTATGACATGGGATGGACAGGCATTAATATAGAACCAAACAGACATCTTTTTGATTTATTAAAATTAGAAAGACCCAGAGACAGGAACCTTAATACTGGTATTTCTGATAAACCAGGAAGCTTAATTCTGCGAGCTTATACTAAAGCCGACGGTTTATCAACCTTTTCAAAGGAAATGCAAAATGATTACGTTAAAAGTAAAGATAAAATAACTGATGAATATAAAGACTACAAAGTATATGTGGTAACACTCAAAGATATCTTTGAGGAAAATAAAGTTAAAACAATTAATTTTATGAAAATTGATGTCGAAGGCTTTGAATATGAAGTTATCAAGAGTAACGACTGGAATAAATATCGTCCAGAAGTAATATGTATTGAAGCAAACCATATTCTAAAGGATTGGACTAAACTGCTTCAGGACTTCAAATATACAAGAGTTTTTTTTGATGGCCTAAATGATTATTATGTTGCAAATGAACACAAGGAAATTATTAGCAGATTTTCATATACAAATACCATTTTACCGACTCCAATTATCAACTCTGAACTTGAAGAAGAAATTAAGATAGTTGAATGGCGCTTGAAACAAGCTGAAATTAAAATTATTAGAGAGGGTATGATTGTAGAAAGTCTAAAAGCTGAAATCCATAGCTTACGACAACAAATTCAACTGAGTAAGCGTATCAGGTCTGTCGCCAAGCAACTTGCAGTATCAATTGATAATATGGTTTCTATCCAGATAGAAAAACTTAATAAGCCAAAAATAAAACCGCATAAACCAATTCATATATCTGATAAAACAAACCCTAAGAAAATAATCAAAGAAATACAGGAATACGATTTTAAACTATACTATGGTACAAAAGATCACAAACCGATTTTATATATTCTAGTTAAAATGGTTTATGATTTTATAATATTGATAGTTCGTAGTTTATTGAGAAGAATCCGTAACTTGTTATTTAGAAGAAGGATGAACATTAATGTCTAAGATTAACAAAAGTTTTTTCTTCGATGGCCAAGTCTTTCAAAGTGCTGCCTGGGATAGGGGTATGGGTAAATATTCTTTAGCATTACTGAAAGCGTTAGCTTTAAATAAAAAGTTTGATTACAGTACTAAATGTATTATTTTTACAAAAAATTTATCTATTGACCCGGTAATGTTGGAGGTTATCAAAAAGACAGTACCGGATTTCGAATATTTAGAGATTGACCTCAAGATACCTCTTGATCCATGTCAGGCGAATATTGCTAAAATGCAAAAAGACAATGAAGAGTTTTTAACTAATTTCATCAAAGAATATTGTGAAGGCAACCTCAATAATGTGGAATATGTAATCCCTTCACTATTTATTGATCAAGTCTGTTCTGTCTTCCCGGTAGGTGTTTGGAAAATTCTATTAATGTATGACCTAATTCCATTACAGTATAGCGAGATGTATGGTCAGCTTTGTACTTTTGATGGCTATCTTACTCGATATAGGACTGTGATGCAGGCAGATATTATTTGGACAATATCTCAGACAGTCGCTGATGACGTTTCGGTCTATCTGGGAATATCTACTAAGAGACTATTTAATATTGATGGAGCCCCAATTGAGCGTAGGATTCAATCAAAAAAACCTAAGATAAAAATTCCCAAAACCTATATTATTATGCCCTCTGGGAATGATCTACGAAAAAATAATATAAGAGCAGTACAAGGGTTTGAAGATTTTAGAAGACGATCTGGAAATACTGACATACATCTCATAATTACATCTTTTTTTGACAGTGGTACCAGACAAAGCCTAGAGGCATATTCTTCGAATCTGATTTTTACTGGTAATGTAGCTGAAGAAGAGCTTAAATGGTTGTATGAAAATGCCGAGTCGCTTTTATTTGCGCCAGAGTATGAAGGTCTTGGCCTGCCTATATTAGAAGCAGCTGAGGTAAGTAAACCAATTATTTGTTCAAATTTATCTGTCTTCAATGAAATATCTGAGGATTCCTTTTATTACTCTGATCCATATGACATTCAGAGTATAAGTCTTGCTATAGAGGATGCCTATAATAGAAAAGACTTTAAATATAAACTTAGTACATACCCAACTTTTTTAAACCGTTATACTTGGCCTCACACTGCTGAAAAAGCCTTAGGCTCTTTAGCTGACTATGAAATAAAAACTTTCCCTAAGATAAAAATTGCCATACTAGCTCCGTCGCCTTCGGGATATTCAGATATTGGTAAGCGGGTTATGCTGCTACATCCTGCAATGGCTGAGTACTTTGATATCGATTATTATGTTGAGACCGGAAAAACAAAATCACGATTTAGTAGACCAAATTACCTTTCTCACGTGGCCAACGTTTACGATGCTCGTAACTTTAACTACAAAACTTATAGGCAATACGAAGCAGTAGTCTATCATCTTGGAAACAGTGAATTTCATGTGGAGACAATTAAAAATGCATTATATCTTCCAGGATTTGCAATTTTTCACGATACACATCTAGCAAATATATTTCATGGCGAACTACTTGAATACAAATATATATCAAGTAGTCGTTTAGATGCTGAGAAATTGCTTGATAATGTCACAAAACAACAAAAAACCAGCTTCATAACCTCGTTAGCTAATAGACAACAAGCAATTATGGTTCATTCGGATTATGCTCAAAAAGCTATTGATGATAATTTATTAGAATCGGTTACAGTGATAAAGGCTAATTTACCAGTGTCTGTGCCTAAACAATTAACTACTAAACTTGATACTGACACCATCACTATCGGTTTTGCCGGTATTATACATCCAGCAAAAGGGCTTGATATCATAGAAATTATTGCTAAATCCGATAAGTTCTACAACTGTAAAATACATATTTTTGGGCTTTCTCTAGTAACTGATGAAATAATTCGGCAGTTTGAATCGTATCCAAATGTGTCGGTAGATATCAATATTACAGACTTCCAATTTCAAACCATGCTTAGTCAGTTGGATATTCTGGTAAATTTTAGAAAAGACTATAGGGGTGAAACTTCTGCAGCAACACTTGAAGCTATTCGTTTTGGAGTTATACCAATCGTTAGAAACGTTGGTTGGTATAAAGAAATGCCGGATGATGTAGTAATAAAGGTGGATGATTCGAATGAAATTATAGATAAACTCGAAATCCTTATAATTGACTCATCTCTTCGAAATAAAATGAAAATACAGGGCAGAAAATTATTGGAAACACAGTTTACATATGAGTCGTATGCAGAGAAACTATATGATCTTATATCGTCTAGAGAGACTATAAACAATCCAAATAAAAAACTTGCATCAGCAATTAAACAATCCAAAAGCAAGAAGTTTATTAGAAATTTAGTTAGCTAAGGTTGTACTGTAACATTCCACCAGGCTACTCCTCCCATATTCCACAAGGCAGAACCTTCCAGAATTGGTTGGACGTATTGCACATAAGTTCCTGTAAAATTGGTTGGAGCTGTAAAGACAAAA
>Ga0182030_10003246_pt1 | contig 34695 bp, 31 predicted proteins | sample 812S3MmetaG_FD_121299 | JGI IMG/M metagenome (GOLD analysis project Ga0182030, IMG submission 121299) | Permafrost microbial communities from Stordalen Mire, Sweden - 812S3M metaG (Illumina Assembly) | ecosystem: Environmental > Terrestrial > Soil > Wetlands > Permafrost | place: Sweden...
GCCTAACTCCCTCCCGCGCCGCTCGCCGAAGCGAACGCCTGCCCGACAATCTCTTGCGCCTCCTGCTGGATGAGACGAAGATGTTCCTGGCCGCGCGGGACTTTCCGCCTTTCCCGCAGACTGACAGGTTCACTCGGTGCTCACTGGCGATTCTGTCCGCCCACCCCAGCGACCACCCCTCGGTGTTCGAAGGCTGCTTCGGGGCTGAGCGGTTGGTCGCCAAACCGGAAGATGGTTCCTGATCGGCGTTGTCGGAAAGTGACTATTCACGAGATCCGGGTAGATCCTGGTAACGCCGGTCCAGGAAATAGACCCACGAGTTGGCCGGCATGCGGAGCCCCTTCTTTGAGTCTCAGGATGCCAGCGCGTCCAACACAGCTTCGCGGTTCTTGGCGATCACCGCGAGGTATGCGCGGGTCGTCGCATCGGGTTTTCTCCGTCCTTGCTCCCATTCCTGCAGGGTTCTCGGATTCAGGCAAAACGCGCGCGCAAACTCCGCCTGCGACATTCCCGCCTCGGTCCGAATGCGCTTCACATCGACCTCGTCTGGCAGCACGATACGCCGTGTAGGCAGCCTCGTCTCACCCTTCACGTGGGCTAGAATCTCTTTGGCGCTCTGTTCCAATGCCATGAGCTTGGTCCGCCCCTTGGTCCCGGTGCTCATCTTACGCATGACCATTGATCGTTCCTCACCATACGGCGTTGACGTATGGCCGGTCAACTGCGTCCAGCAAGTCTGCTACCGCCCCACCTTCTTCATCGCCTGGTGGATGGCGTCGAACACGCGCGTCTCCACGCCGGGCGCGAAGGGACCGGGCTGTCCGTAGTAGATCAGGTTGTCCACCGCTTCGTAGCCGCCTTCGCGCAAGATCCGCTCCGACGGAATGTAGCCCATCACCGCATTCGAGTATCCGGCCACGATCAAATGCTCGCCGGGGTACTCGCGTTGGGCGCGCAGATCGTAATCCACCACCGCCTCGCCGCCGAGGGCGAGCAGTGTCAAGTCCTTGCCGAAGCGAATCGCCTGCACGGGGTAGGACACCTCCCGAACCGGATGTCCGCTGTCGATCGCCTCGATCATCTTGCGCGCCCGCCGCTCGAGCGAGCCGGACGCCTTGGGGTCCTTGAGGTCGGCCTCGTATTCCGCGCGCTGGCGCGGGGCGAATGGCAGGGTGGTCGTCACGTAGGCGACGCGCAGCCGTCCGCCCACCGGCGAGAGCGAGCCCGCCAGCACGCGGCGCACCTCGCCGGCCAACGCCTCGCCGTGCTGCTCCGCCAGCGTCAGCGTGTTGCGCGGGTTGGGATTCTGATCGCCGCCACACAACTCCATGAACAGGGCGGTGGCCCCGGGGTAATCGATTTCGAGCCTCGCCTCGGCGAAGCCCGCATAGTCACCGGTAATCTGGTAGATGTCCCCGCCCAGGGTGGTGTTGTGGCAGGCGTAGGCGAACAGAATGGCGCGCACGCGCCCATCTGGGCCGGACACCTTCAAAACCGGGACCTGGTGATCGCCGGGCCCGGACGGGTTGAGCCCGATCTTGATGCCGGTGGGCGTAGGCTCGCGCCGGTTGATGGCGAACCCAACTTCTCCGAAGCCATAGGCCACCTCAGCCGGCGAAAGGTCGGCGATCGCTTTGCCAATCACCGACACCAGATCGTCCACCAGGCGCGCCGCGTACTCGCGAAGCTTGGCCTCGTCGGCGGGCGGCATGTCGAACATGGTCGCCAACCCCGGCCAGACCACCGGTCCGGTGTGGGTGTGCGACGAGTTCAACAGCAGGCGCGCCCGCTCGATTCCGAATTGCCGTTGCGCTCGCTCCGCCACCTGCGCCGACACCTCGGGCGGGAGACCCACCAGGTCCGTGGTCACAATCACCACGCGTCCGCCCGACGCCGCTTCGATCACGAGCGCCCGCGCCCACAGGTTCTGCCGTACGCCTTCGGACGGATGATTCCGGCTGGCGTAACCCGACATCCAGATGGGCCCCCGCGGCGTGATGTCCACCCGCGCGACGCCGGCGCGTATTCCGGCCGCAGACAGCGGAACGGCGGCAAGAGCCAACAGGAGAAGTGATTTCATGGCGCGCCCCCTATGCCTTGACGATTGCCGGGTAGACTTTGCGCACCGCCGCGATGGCGTCGTCGGTGTCGCGCTGGGTGTACTTGGGGTTCATCATCACGCCGGCAAAGCGGCTGAGAATATCGATGGTGCGCGGGCAGCACTCGCGGCCGTAACGGATGGATTTCCCCCGCTCGGAGCTGAAACTGGGCCACCGCGGCGTCACCGTCACTTTTCGTTCGATCTCCGGCACGATGGGCAGAATCACCGAGCCGCCGGGAGCGGACACCGGTATGCCCTCGGCCTTCATGGCGTCGGCGTAACGCTGGCGATCCGCCGCGGTGCGAAATCCCAGGAAGATTCCCGTGCCGAGCTCGCCCGCGGGATCGGGCAGGTGCCGCGGATGCGCGCCGGGCAAATCACGAATCCCGTCATAGACGCGGCGCGCGTTGCGCCGCACATCGCCGATGATGGTGTCCAGCTTGCGCAATTGCGCCAGCAGCACGCCGCCGGTGAATTCGTTCATGCGGTAATTCAGCCCCGGGATGAAGCTTAATTTGGTGGGAAAGTCCTTGCGCACGGTGACATCGTGGAAGCGGCAGGCGCGTTCGAACAAATAGGGATCGCTGGTCGCCAGCACGCCGCCTTCTCCCGCCGTGATGGTCTTGGTCTGTTGCAGGCTGTAGATTCCGATGTCGCCCATCGACCCGAGCGGCTTCCCCTGGTAACTGGCGCCGACGCTCTGGCTGGCATCCTCCAGAACTTTCAAGCCATGCTTGCGGGCGATGGACAGGATCGGGTCCATGTCGGCCGGGTTGCCTTGCAGGTGCACCGCCATAATCGCCTTGGTTTGCGGCGTGATCAGCGGTTCGATTGTCTTGGGATCGAGGTTGAACGATTCATCGATCTCGGCGAACACGGGCAGCGCGCCGGCCTGGATCACCGTGTTATAGCAGGAGTACCATGTCCAGGCGGGCAGAATCACTTCATCGCCCGGCCCCACTTCGAGCGCCGCCATGGCAACGTGCAAGGCGGCCGTTCCGGAAGTCACCGCCAGCGCGTATTTGGTTTGCATGCGCGCGCCCCACTCATTCTCAAAGAGGGCGACTTTCGACTTATCCAGCGAATTGTAGTAGCGGAATGGATTGCGGCTTGCCAGCACTTCCTCGAGTTGCTGTTGTTCCTTGCCGTCGTAGTACTGCGGCCCCCAATTCAGGCCGCCGAGCGGCTTGGAGCGCACCGGCGTGCCGCCATCCACCGCCAGTTGTGGAGCGGCCTGCGCGCTCCCGATGGCAGCCGCGGCCGCGGCTGCCAGGAAATCTCTGCGATCCACCATACGAAGACCTCCTTAGTACACTCTCGTTGTCCAATTCCAACCATACGCTCGAACCGGCAGTTCCCGCCAGTTCGAAGAGCAGCGCTCGCGCGTCCTTGGCGTCCCATGGACACGTCCGGATGTTATCACGCCCGGGTGGTGAGAGAGGTGGGGAGGACGATCGCCTTTTGGGCTTTGCGAGGCCCGACACCAGGGTCGAGAAACCAGAGTCGAAGAACGACCCTGCCCCACCCGGGCAACGAGCGGTTAAAAGGACGCGCGCTGGGTCGTACTCGAACCGGCTGAGTTGGTCAGTGTGGTCTGGCACGACACCACCTGGGAGGCATCCCCGGTCACCGGAAATACGGCATCCAGCAAGAACACCCCGCCCAGGTCGGAGGCGGCGAAATAGTTCGCAAATTGGGCCGTGGCATCGGCGCGAATCGCCCCCGGCGCGATCGGGTTGCCGCTGGCATCGTAAAACGTGAAGGAGAGCGCTCCCAGGGAACGCGTGTTGTCAAAACCGGCGATGCGGATCTCCACCCCGGTTGCGCTCCGCACACCCTGAGCGGTACTGATGCCCGGCGCAACGGCGGCGATGGTCACGCTCTCCTGGTCGCTCGCGCCGCCCATTTGCACGGTGAAGGTGAGCACGCCGGCGGTGGTCCCGGTCTGGAAGGGCAGCACAGCCTGTACATCGCCGGGCGCGATGGAAAACGTCGCACTGCGGCCGCCCGAAGCGAAAGCGATAGCGGAATCCGCGGGACCTTGGAAATCCAGGGTCGCGGTCCCTGTGCCGCTGCTCTGCGCGGGAGCGTCGAAGCGCACGATCAACGTACCTTGTTGGGCACTGGCCGCCTGGTCGAGAGAGATCGAGACGGTGGGCTTCGGCAGCGGCGGATCGACGCCTGTACCGAGCAGCGGGTAGCTGCGATCTCCCAGGGTGAGCGACCCCTGGGAGGGACCGGTGGTGTGCGGTGTGAATACTACGCTGAATTCCGCGCCCTGGCCGGATTGCAGAGCCTGGCCGGAGGGCGCGGCCCCCGGCAGGGCGAAATCCGCACCCTGCACGGAGATCGCCGGTATGGTGAGCACCAGCGCCGTATTGTTCTGGATGGTGATGAGGCGCCCGGCGCTCGCGCCGCGTACCACGCTTCCGAAATCTACCGGGCCCGGAAACGCCGTCGCCGAACCGGGAACGATACCGTAGGTGAGCCGCGGCGCAACCGTCGCGGTGAGCAGGATGGCGATGCCATCGGAATGCAGGGAGGCGCTATAGGCTCCGGTGCCGGCGGCCTGGAAGGCGACGGTGAAATCCATGGCAGCCTGCGGGGCCAGCCCGACGGGAAGCGCGGGCGCCGTCAGCGTGAAACCGGCGCCGGCAACCGCCAGGATGTCGACGGCGGCCGCCGCGTTGGAGGTGTTGCGCAAGCGAAAGAGGGTGGAACCGGTTTCACCGGCATACAGCGAGCCGAAGTCGTAGACCGCCGGCGCGGCAACCTCCGTGCTCCCCTGCACCACGAAGAGGTTGAATTGCGCCTGAGCGGCGGGCGCCATAAAGAGGGCGAGCAGGCAAACTCGCACGTGGGGCAGCCAATCCTGGCTGCAGCCGGCTTTCAGCCGGCTCTTTCGGACCATGGGCCACGCGTCACGCCAGGTACGAGCCGCCTGAAAGGCGGCTGCGGGCAAGATTGCCCGCCCCACAACTCCCCTGTTAAGGTTCATGGCTTACCCACCGTGATGCTGGGATTCCCAATGCTCAACGCCGGCGGAACCACCGTGACCGCTACCGCCGGAGTTACCGCCGCCGCCGGGCTCGCCGCGCCGCCCCCTCGCGAGGCCACCATGCCGGCCACCGCCCCACCGGCCACCGCCGCCGCGATGGCGATCCATTTCAGGCGGCTCGATGGAGTCGCCGACACCGCCGCCACCCCGCCCTTGGGCTCAGCCACATACTGGAAGGAAACCGTGCCCGCGCGCGCCTGCTCCTTGGATGCCAGGATGCGGATCTGGAACCGGCCCGGGACGCGGTTGGCCACCAGGCCGTGCAGGCTGGCGCGCCCTTGCGCGTCGGTAATCACCACTTCCGTGCGCAGGCCGTTGACGAACGCCCCGCCCGGTCCGTCCTCGGGCAGGTGGAAGCTGACCGCCGCGCCGGAAACCGGTTTACCGGTTTCCTCGGTAATCTCCACGACAATCGGGCGCGCGCTGCGCGATCCGGGTTGGTGCACCGCGCCTTCGCCCTCGACTACGCGGATTTGCAGGATGGCGACTTGAGCAAACGCCGTCGCCGCCCAGAGGAGCCACAAGGCGGCAATCCCAACCGATTTCAGGTGCAAAATGTCCTTCAGGAGGGATAGTGTGGGGCGCTTGGGGGAATTATCCGATTTTTCTCAGCTTTTTCTGACGAGCACAACCGTGACGTTGTCGGGGCCGCCCGCCTGCTTGGCAGCCTCGATCAAATTGCGGCAGCCTTCCTCCAGCGAACCACCCCGGCGCCCGCCATCGAGGATCTGTTCCATGCGCGGCGCTTCCAGCACGCCGTGCAAGCCGTCGCTGCAAATCAGCACCAGATTGCCCTTTGCCAGAGGCACGAGGTAGTGGTTGATGGTCAACGGCGCGCTGGCTCCGATCGCCATCGTCAGTACATGCCGCATGGGGTGGTGCCGCAGGCTCTCCTCGTCCAGGCCCAGGGGGCGGCCCACTTCGTTGACCCACGTCTGATCGTCGGTGATGACATGCAGGCCGCGCTCGTCGAACAGATAGGCGCGGCTGTCACCCACGCTGGCGATGGCCAGTTCCTCTTCCAGTTCCAGGGCGGCCACCAGCGTAGTGCCCATGCCTTCCAGGCTGGCGTCGTGGTTCGCGGCTTCCAGCACCCGCCGGTTGGCCTCCTCGGTGGCGCGGATGAGCACCTGGGAATCCCGTTGCGGGGACAAACGGACGGTTTCGGCCACGGTTTCCACCGCGATCCGGGAGGCATGCTCGCCGGCTTTGGCGCCGCCCATGCCGTCCGCCAGAACGTACAGGCCGCGCTCGGCGTCGATAAAATAGTAATCCTCGTTATTGGCTCTGACGCACCCCTTATCCGACAGCGCGAAGGCTTCCAGCATGTGCACGAATCCGCCCGTACGCCACTGTAGCACGAGGGCGCTTGACGGTAAAATGGGAGATTCGTGGCCGCCATGCTCTTCCAACGCCTGCGCCTCACGCTCGACATGATCAAGTTCGAGCACTCGGTTTTCGCCCTGCCCTTCGCCCTCACCGGGGCGCTGCTCGCGTTCCGCGACGGGGGCTACGCATCGGCCGAAATCGGCGGAAAACTCGCCTGGATCGTGGTCGCCATGATCGGCGCGCGCTCTGCCGCCATGGCGTTCAACCGCCTGGTGGATGCGCCCCTCGACGGCCGGAATCCGCGCACCAGAATGCGCCATCTGCCCGCCGGGATGCTTTCCCGCGGCTTCGCCTGGGCCTTCGTGGCGGCGGCCGCGGTGCTCTTCTTCCTGGCCGCCGCCGCCCTCAATCCGCTGTGCCTTCGCCTGGCCCCGGTGGCCCTGGCCATCGTCTTCTTCTATTCGTTCACCAAGCGTTTCACCTCTTTCTCGCACCTGGTATTGGGCTTCTCACTGGGCATCGCACCGGCCGCGGCGTGGATCGCGGTGCGCGGCTCCCTGGACCCGCGGATTCTGTGGCTCACTGCCGCCGTCACCTTTTGGACCGCCGGCTTCGACGTCATCTACTCCTGTCAGGATTTCGACTTCGACCGCGCCGAGGGGCTCTTCAGCCTGCCGCGCGTGCTCGGCCTCGCCAAAGCCCTCTACGCCGCCCGCGCGCTGCATCTGCTGATGATCGTCTGCCTGCTGGCGCTGGTCCGCACCCTCGATTTGGGCGCGCTCGCCCTGGCCGGCGTGGCGTCCATCGCCGCCCTGCTCATCTACGAGCATTCCCTGGTGAAAGCCGACGATTTCTCGCGCGTCAACGCCGCCTTCTTCACCATGAACGGTTATGTCAGCGTGTTATTCTTAATCTTCTGGGCTGCTGACATATTCCTCCTCAAACCGGGTGTCTGAACACATGCAAGTCGTATTTGACGATCCACGTCTGAACCCGATTCGCGACAAGGTGGAAGCCGGCGAGCGGCTGCCGCTCGAAGACGGCGTGACGCTCTACCGCACCTCGGATATCCTCGCCCTCGGCTACCTCGCCAATCTGGTGCGCGAACGGCTGCACGGCTCCAAAACCTACTTCAACGTCAACCGGCACATCAATCCCACCGATGTGTGCGTGGCCAGTTGCCGCTTGTGCGCCTTCGGCAAGCGGGTGCGCGACCCCAAGGCCTACACCATGTCCCTGGAAGAGGTGTGGCAGCGCGCCGGCGAAGGTTGGAGCGAGGCCGTCACCGAGTTCCACATTGTCGGCGGATTGCACCCGGAACTCACCCTGGACTGGTTCTGCGAGATGTTGCGCGGCCTCAAGCAGCGGTTTCCCACCGTGCACCTGAAGGCCTTCACCATGGTGGAGATCGCCTACCTGGCGCGGCGCAATAAGATTTCCATCCGCGAAACGCTGGAGCGCTTGCGCGACGCCGGCATGGATTCCCTGCCCGGCGGCGGCGCCGAAATCTTTAACGAGCGCGTGCGGCGCATCATCTGCGATCACAAGATCGACGGCAACGAATGGCTGGAGACGGCGCGCATCGCTCACCAGTTGGGCCTGCGCTCCAACTGCACCATGTTGTACGGCCACCTGGAGAACGACGAGGACCGCGCCGATCACCTGCTTCGCCTGCGCGCCTTGCAGGACGAAACGCACGGCTTCGTGACCTACATTCCCCTGGCCTTCCATCCCGACAATACGGCCTTGCAGCACATCCCCAGGACTACCGGGTTCAGCGACATCAAGAATATCGCCGTGGCCCGCCTCATGCTGGACAACATTCCGCACATCAAGGCGTACTGGGTGATGATGACCCCGCGGATGGCCCAGATCGCCCTCAAATTCGGCGCCGACGATCTCGACGGCACCATCGTGGAAGAGCGCATCTACCACGATGCCGGCGCCACCACATCCCAGGGATTGCGGCGCAGCGAGTTGTTGCAACTGATCCGCAAGGCGGGCCGCGAACCCATCGAACGCGACACCCTGTACCGGCCCGTACAGCGCACCGAATCCACCTTCACGGTCCTGGTGTAAGTGGGACAGGCCTCCTGGCCTGTCGTCGTGTCACGAATGCGTCTTGACGCGCGTGTTCGGTTTGCCGCCCCGCTTCAAGACCAACTTTTGCGACGATTGAAGGCCCATTTCCACGCGCCTTCGCGCGGCGTCTTAAAACTCACCCCTTGTGGGACCGAAGGGTGCGTCTGCCAGCGTCCCCTCTCAACCTCCGGCCAATGTGCGAGGTTACAGCAGAGCCACGGGTTGAGATCGCTGGGATTTCCATTTCGGCCTCCTGAGTCCCGTCAAGTATACACCCAGCCGCCACCCGTTGATCGGCAAGACGAAAAAAGGGGCCCCGGAAGACTACCCGGAGCCCACCAGAGAGGAGGACACAAACCACGAATTCAACGGCTGATGGAAGGCTGCGAATTGCCCTGACCGGGAAGGTCTCCCACAGCCGCCAGTCCACCAACGGTGGCAGCCGTCGCCACGCCGCCGATGACCGCTACCGCGCCGATCCCGATGCCCGCGGCCGCGCCTGCCGCTCCGGCAGCGCCTGCCGCTCCAGCAGCACCGGCGGCGCCGGCCGCACTCGCGGCGCCGGCAGCACCCGCGGCGCCCGCCCCGGCCACAGCCGTGGCCGCACCCAGTTTCCTGGCAATGGCCAGACACCCACCTTTACCGACCGGCTTGATTTCCGCAACTCTGATCAGTTGGGCGGCCTCCGGCATGCCGGGCGAGGCCGTTTCGGCCTTACCGGTAATTTCCACCCGGTTGCCGAGTTGCTTGTCGAGATCGCTGCCCTGTAACTCCAGCACGATGTTAGCGGTCCGCTCGGCCAGCAGGAACTTCCCGCCCTTCTCCAGCAGGCAGCCCGACGCGCGCGTCGGCGCCATGGCGCCGGCGGTTTGCGGCTCAAACACGAGACTGAAGCCTGTTTCCATCCTGGCCACCAGCACGCCTGCCGCATTGGTGACGCGCAGCGTGCCGCGCACCGCCGATACCCGCACGTTGTTCCCGTTCTCCACTTTCACCCGCGCCAGCGAACCGGGCGCCGCGGTGATGTGCAGAGAGCTTGCCTCCACTTCGAAGCCCGTCGCCGACTCCATTTCGCCCAAACCCTGTTCCAGAACCAGACGATGCTGGTAGACCCTGGTCCGCGATTCGCCCGCCAGGCGCATCTGCACGCCGCCCGTCAGTTGCAGTTGCGATGACGCCTTCCCCGTCTCGATCACGCTCCCGTCAAAGAGCGTGCTATTGCCGTAGACGGCGGAGTGGTCCACCTGGAAACTGCCATTGGCCACCGCCATTCCAATGGCACTGCCGGCCGCCGAAAGCACCGCCGCGGCGCCAATCGCCACGAGAACCGCCGTCACGCGAATGAGTCTTCTCAAACCAGGACCTCCATGCGCTTCACAAATGCTCTATCGGCGGGTACCCCCGAAACCTTTAGCCCGCGGCGCGATTTTCCAGGAGCACGTTGGCGGGGACCTATTCCTCCGGCGCCCTGCTGCCGATAGTCCGGGCACAGGAAGATGTTGGCCGGCAACCCATCCGCGAAATTCGTCGTCCGGGCGCTGGTGCGCGGCGCCGCCTGGCTGGCGCTCGCCCTATCCTCTTATTGGGCGCTGCGCCTGGCGTGGGCGGACCAGCTCTCCCGCGGCGCCCCTCTGGCCGGCCGCGAGCGCGCCTTCCAACTGGCGCCGGCCGCCATATTTGCCGTCCGCCTCGCCGGGCGGCGGGAGGAGCTGGGCGGCGATTCCCTGCCCGATTGGCGGCGCGCCAGCGCCCTCGACCCGGAAAACCCCGAGTGGCTGATGCGGCTCGCCTTGCGCGCCGAACTGGCCGGCGACTATGCCCTCGCGGAGAAGAGCCTGCTGGCCGCCGCCGCGCGCAGCCGGCTATATCAGCCGAAATATCTGCTGGCGCAGTACTACTTCCGGCGCCAGGATGCCGGCCTTTTCTGGCCTTGGGCGCGCGCCGCCCTGGAAACGGCTTACGGCGACGCGGCGCCCGTCTTCGAGCTTTGCTGGCGTATGCGGCCGGACGCCGCCTGGCTGAGCGCCAACATCATCCCGCCGCGGCGCGCAATCGCCCGCCAGTATCTCGCCTACCTGATCAACCGGGAACAGTGGGCGGCCGCCGCCGCCGCGGCGCGCCGGATGCTCCCCGCCGCACAGGATGCCGACCGGGCCGGGTTGCTCGCCTATTGCGAAGCGCGCCTCTCCCGCGCCGACGCGCGCGAGGCAGCGGAAATCTGGAATGCCCTGTGCCGGCGCAGCCTGCTGCCCGACGAAGCGCTGGACCCCGGCAGCGGCCGCCTGGTTACCAACGGCGATTTCCGCCACGCGCCATCGGGACGCGGCTTCGACTGGCACCTGGTGGCGCAAAGCGGGGTAAGCGCGGCTGCCGCCGGCGGCAGGTTGCGGGTCGCCTTTACGGGACGCCAGGCGGAGCGCTGCGCGCTCGCCTGGCAGTACGTTCTCACTGTGCCCGGAACGCGCTACCGGCTGGGCTGCGAGGCGCGCGCCGCCGGGGATGAGCCGGCCGCCGGTATCGTCTGGGAGGTGCCGGAGGCCGCCCGGCAAGCGGAGCCGGCGCGCCCCGCGGGGTTGCTGGAGTTCGTGGCGGCGCAAGGTCTGACGCGCATCGTTCTGACGTACCAGAGGCCGCCGGGGGAGACGCGGCTGGAAGGCACCGTCGCGGTCGCCAACGTGCGCCTGGAGCGGGCGCCATGACCGCCGCCGCGCTCTTCGCCGCCCTGCTCTTCTACGCCGCGCTGACCCTGTGGGTACCCGGGCGCTGGGCGTGGAGTTCGTTCCAGTTGGGGGTCTTTCTGCTGGCCGGGTGGCGGGTGGGGCGGGCGCGCGCCTTCCGCGTGACGCCCGCCGCGGCGGCCCTGGCCGTGGCGGCCGCCTGGGGGGTGTTGCAGGCAGCGGCGGGCGGCAGCGTGGATCGCGGCGAAACCTGGATGGCGGCGCTCGACTGGGGGGCCTTCCTGGTGACATTCCTGCTCGCCGCAGACGTCTTGAGCGGGGAGCCCGGGCGTCGCTGGTTCCTGAGCGCGCTGTCGCTCGGCGGCATGGCCGTGGCCGCCGCCGCCGTGCTGCAAGACTACTCCTCGGCGGGCAAGATTTTCTGGCTTTTTCCCAGCGGGTACACCGATACCGTACTCGGACCGTTCGTCAATCGCAATCAATACGCGGCGTGGGTCGAGCTCTTGCTGCCGGCGGCGCTCTACCTGGCGGCAACGGCGCGGCGGGGCGCGCTCTACGGCGCGGCGGCGGCCATCCTGCTGGCTTCGGTGATCGCCGGAGCGTCGCGCGCCGGAACGGCGTTGGCGGTCGCCGAGGTCCTGGTGGTTGGGCTCGTTCTGGCCGCCCGGCGGACCGCCTCACGGCGCGCCGTCGCCCTGTGGGCGGTCCGGTTTGGCTGCTTTGCGGCCATCGCCATCGCCGTGGTGGGATGGCAGGGCCTGCGCGACCGGAGCTGGAACCCGGCCGCCGAGGCGGTGCGCGTGGATGCGCTGCGCGCCTCGCTCGCCATGATCCGCGACCGCCCGTGGCTGGGCAGCGGGCTGGGCACCTGGCAGCGCATGTACCCGCGCTACGCGGGGTTGGACACCGGCGAAGCGGTCAACCAGGCGCATAACGATTGGGCGCAATGGGCGGCCGAAGGCGGCCTGCCTTTCCTGATGGCGATGATTCTTTTCGCCGGGCTCTTATGCAAACCGGCATTCCGGTCGATATATGGGCTGGGTGTGATCGCAGTCCTGCTGCACGCGCTCGTGGACTACCCGATGCAGCAGCGGCCCGCGCTGGCGGCGTGGTGGTTCGCCATGGCCGGCGCGGTCTGTGCTCGTGGAGCGGCGGCCGGCGGCGCGTATGATGACGTACTACGAAGAACTGGGCGTGCCCGGCGGGGCGTCGCGCGAAGAGATCCGGCAGGCCTATAAACGGCTGGTCCGGCTGCTTCATCCCGACCGCTGCGGCGACCCGGCGACGCGCCTGCTGGCCGAGTTGCAGATGCGGCGGCTCAATGGAGTCCTGGAAGTGCTGAGCGACCCGGGCGAGCGCGCCCGCTACGACCGCTGGCTGGTGGAGCGCGACTCGCCATGGCGCCGCCATCGGCTCGCGGCAGGCCCGGGGCCTGCCCAACGGCTAAAGGCACTCTGGCAAAATTGGCGGAGCGCTTGGCGGCGGCGCCCTCCGCTGGCCGGCGAGGCCCCGCGCCAGCGGCCGCCAGACGGGCGCGCCCGGTTTTGCGACACGCCGTGGAGGCGGCTCGCCATGTGGCGGCTGGCCGCGGCGGCGCCTGGAATGCTGGTGTTGCTTGTCTTCTGTACCCTCATGCCGTCCCGCCAGCCAGCGCGGAAACCGGTTGCCCAGGCAGCCGCCCAGACTCTCCCTCGGGAACACCCTGCCGCGCCGCCCGAGGCACGGCGGATGAAACGCGCGCGAGCTTCACCGGCGGCCGTCAGGGAGAAGCAGGGTCCACCCAGGAACGCGCTCACCTCGCTCAGTCCCCCGGCCCAGGGTCGGCCGGCGGAGGCGAACCCGCCGAAAGACGTGAAACCGTCGCCAACCCGTCCACCGCCCGCCACCGCCGGGGCGCCGCCCGCGGCGACCGCGCCGCCCGCAGCGCCCGCAGCGCCCGCCACCGCCGTCCAGCCACCCGCAACGCCCGAAGCGCCTCCCGCGCTCGCCGGCGATTGGTTTTTTCTGCCGGCCGCCGAGACCGGAAAAAATGGCTACTCGCCGGAGTTCATCGAGTTGCGGCTGAGCGAGAACCAGGGTGTGATTCGCGGCCGCTACCGCGCCCGGTATCGCGTCACCGATCGCGCCATTTCGCCCAACGTGGCCTTCCAGTTCGAAGGGCGTACGGCGGCCGAAGGTGGCGTTCTCCCCTGGCGGGGCGCGGGAGGGGCGCAAGGCGAGATCCGGCTGCGCCTCCTGGCCAACGGCAAGCTCGAAGTGGAGTGGGCGGCGGCCCACCTAGGCGACGACCTGGAGCTGATCTCCGGCGCCGCAACCTTGGTCCGCAAACGGGAGTGAAGGGTCCGCAACCCGCAGTGAACCGCCCTTACCAGAACGCGTACCACGGTTTGCGCCGTATGGGGAGCGGAACGGTCGTCAGCGGCACCCCGGCCAGTGCCGAGCGCGGGTTCTCCACCAACATCCGCAACCCCGCTTCCGGGCCAAAACGCTCGTCCACGTAACGACGCGCCTCATCCAGAGCGGTGGTGCGCCACTGGGTGTCGTGGGCATCGCTGGCCAGGAAATGCACCAGCCCGCGCCCCATCAACTCGTGCGCGCACTCCTTGGCGGTCTTGCCGAAACGGCCCAACAGGGATTGCGCCGTCACCTGCAAATGGACGCCCTGCGCCACCCACGCTTCCAGTTCCGGCAGGCGGCGCTGCAATAACTGATTGCGCTCCGGATGGGTCACGATGGGCCGCAGACCCACATGCATCATCCGGGCGAAGATCTGGTCGCTGGTTTTGGGAACCAGGAAATCGGAGAATTCCACCAGCAGATACCCGCGATGGTCGATGGAATACTTCCCGGGCGCGCGCAACGCGTCGTCGATATTCTCCAGCGTGAGGTGGAAATCGCAGCCGTAGTGAATCCGCGGAGTATCGCCCGCCGCCGCCTGCAGTTCGCCGATCATCCGCTCCACCCCCAGCGGGTCGAAGGCGTATTCCTGGTTGGCATGCGGGCTCGCCACAATGTCGGTGGTGCCGGCGGCGGCCGCCTGCCGCAGCATTTTGACGGACTCCTCCAGACTCTTCGATCCGTCGTCCAAACCCGGCAGGATGTGGCTGTGGATATCGATCATGGGCGCAGGCCGGCGCGGCTACAGCTTCATACGCTCCAGTTTACGATACAGGGTCTTGCGTTCGATGCCCAGAATCTGCGCGGCCTTGCTCTTGTTGCCGCCGGTGGCCGCCAGCACCTCGCGGATTTTATCCTCCTGCACGTCGGCCAGGGTATCCACCGGTTTCTCGCGCGATTCCATGGAGGTGAGCGCTTCGAAGACGGTCTCGCGGTCGATGCGGTCGGCCAGGATGGTGAGGCGTTCGATGACGTGCTGCAACTGGCGCACGTTGCCCGGCCAGGTGTAGTCCTGCAGCGCGTGCACGCCCGCTTCCATCAGCTTGACCTCGCGGCTGTACAGCCCGTTGTACTTGTTGACGTAGAACCGCGCCAACAGCGGGATATCGTCGCGCCGCTCGCGCAAGGGCGGCATGACGATGCGCACCGTGTTCAACCGGTACCAGAGGTCTTCGCGGAACTTGCCCTCGTCCACCAGCCGCTGCAAGTCTTGATTGGTGGCGCAAATCACGCGCACGTCGACTTCCTTGGCCCGGGAAGCGCCCAGGGGGCGGATTTCGCGCTCCTGTAGGAAGCGCAGCAGGTTGGCCTGAAAGCTCTTCTCAATGTCGCCGATTTCGTCCAGGAAAACCGTGCCGCGGTTGGCGGCTTCGAAGACGCCGACGCGGTCGCGGTCGGCCCCCGTAAACGCCCCGCGCATGGCGCCGAAAAGCTCGCTTTCCAATAGCGATGGCGCGATGGAGGCGCAATCCACCGGCACGAAGGGCTGCTTGGCGCGCAGGCTGATGCGATGGATCATGCGCGCCACCAGCTCCTTGCCGGTGCCGGTTTCGCCTTCGATCACCACGGTGGCATCGGTGGGGGCCACGCGCACCACCTTCTTATAAATGTCCACCATGGAGGGGGAACTGCCGATCATGACGCTCTCCGGCAGCTGCTCTTCCTCGGCTTCGGCTTCGGTATCGTTGCGCGCCGCCTCGGCGCGCGTCAGGGCGTCGAACAGCGTGTCCAACTCAAAGGGCTTGGCGATATACTCGAAGGCCCCGCCCTTGGTCGCGGCCATCACCGTCTCCACCGTGCCGCGCCCGGTCATCAGGATGACGGCGCAGCGCGGATCCTTGCGCCGCGCGGCATCCAGCACATCCAGGCCGGTGCGTTCGTCGATATAGATATCGGTGAGGACGATCGGGTAGGCATTCTCGTTCAAACGCTCGATGGCCTCGCCGGTGGTGGAGGCGGCATCCACCGCGTAGCCCTGCGCCTCCAGCGCCGTGAGAATCGTGAACTGCAGGTTCGGATCGTCTTCCACCAAAAGTAGTTTCTGCATCAATTTCGTTCCGCCGCGGTGGGCACCCCGGCCGCCGCACGGGCCGCCATCACCACCGTGAAGCAACTGCCCGCCCCCGGCCTGCTGGTCACTTCAATGCGCCCTCCGTGTTGTTCCACGATCTGTTGGACGATGGACAACCCGATTCCGGTGCCGGCTTCTCCCGATTCTTCCGCTTTTTTCGTGCGGTAGAACTTCTGGAAGATCTGCTTCACTTCCTTCTGGTCCATACCGATCCCCTGATCTTTGACCGCGATATGAATCCGGGAGTCGGCCTTCCAGGCGGAGGCCGTGACCTCGGTACGCTGGGGCGAATACTTCACCGCGTTGGTAAGTAAATTGTAGCAAGCGTACTCCACCAATTCGCGATCGCCGGTGAGATGGAGATCCTCGGGCACCGGTTCCAGGGTGATGCCGATGTGCTTGCGCTCCCCCAGGGGGCGCACCCGCTCCACGCAGACCTCCAGCATCTGCTTTACGGAAATGGCCTCCTGCTTGAGCTCCATCTGCCCGGCCGAAAGCCGCTCCACGTTGAGAAAGATCTCCACCATACGCGCCAGGCGCTTGGATTCGGAGTTGATCAATAGGGCGATCTGCTTGCGCTTCTCCTCCGTCAGCGGATAGCGCGAAATCAGCTCGCTCGAGCCCTGGATGGCCGATAGCGGCGTGCGCATCTCGTGCGTGACAAAGTGCATAGCCTGTTGGTAACGCTCGCGCGACGATTGCTCGATGCGCAGGTTGCGGCGCACCACCAGGTGATAGTAGGACGCGGCCGTCAGCGTGCCCAGCCACGCCACCAGGAAGGACGCCGCAAAGGGAAAGACGCGCTGGTGGAGAAAAAAGACGTAGGGAATAAGGGTCGCGCCCACCAGCAGCAGCCCGCCCGCGCCGTAAGCCCACCATCCGGGCAGATAGCGGAAGGCCAGGCCGATGGCCACCAGCAGGCCGAGAGCCACCAGGTTCTCCCACAGCGTGCCCACGTCGGTCAGAAACATGCCCTGCGCCATGGTCTCGAAGGCGGCCGCGTTGATTTCCGTTCCCGGCGTCATGCCGAAGGGCGTGATCAGGCGGTCGTGAATCTCCGAGTTGGCGGTCACGCCCACGAACACCACCTTGCCGGCAAATTGGGCGGCCAGCGAGGGATCGTCCAGCAGGCGCTTCATGGAGACGCGCGGCACGGCGAGGTCCGGCGGAAAAAAGCGCACGCGCATCAGGCGGCGGTGTTCCCTGCGGTCCTCCAGCACCGGGATGGTGACCTCGCCCACCTGAATTTCGGCGCTCACCAGGCCGCCGCGAAAGCGCGTGAAGGTGAGCGATTCCCTCGGCGTCGATACTCCCCGGCTGAGCAGGAACGCTTCCAGCGCCAGCGCCCGCCGCCGCACCCGGGCGTTGTGCTGGTCGATCAGGATGGAGCGCGTCACCCCATCCTTATCCATCACCGTGGAGACGTGTCCCAGCGCGGCGCCACTGGCGAACTCGGGGCGCGGATCTTCCCACGTCTGGCCGCCATCGATCAATTCGGTGGAGAGCACCAGGTTATGGGTGGCGTGAAACGCCTCGGCGAGCGCCGCATCTTCGGTGGGGTCGCCGCGGTCGGCCAGAATCACGTCCACCGCCACCGCTTTCGGCTTGGCGGGCGCCAGCAGGCTCAGCGCGTAGGCGATGGGGCGCCGGATGCCGCGAATCCCGCCGCACTCCATCAGCGTCAACTCGTCGATGGCCAGCACCACCGATTCCCGCTGCGCCGGTTTCGGCGGCCGGTGGGCGCGGAACATGCTGTCGTAGGCGTAGTCGTTGATCTGCGGGCCGAAGATGTAGCTGACGAAGAGCGCGAGGCCAAACGAAGCCGCAAGCAGGCCCACGTAGGACGCCGTACTGTTCCAGGCCAAGCGAAAAGGTAAGCGCACTTCTCCCTCAGTATAGCGAGAGGAAGAAGTGCACTTTCTGGTGAATCTTTACTGGTACGCCACTATGGCGCCTACTCCGACGAAGCTGCCGAAAGTCCCGGTGATAGTCGATCCGTCTGCCTTCAGGGTGGCCGGGAACGTGGTGTTGACGTTGCCGGAGAGCATTTCAAGGATACCCGAATTGGTACCGGTGGTGGCCGGCAACTGGGCGAGAATCGAAGCGGGCACGGTAAACGTCCCCGCTCCGGCCGTAGTGACACAGATGAATTCGCTCGAGGTGGTGACCTGGCTGCTCCCCGTGCCAGTGGTAGTTGAGGAAGAACCGACGATCTCCACCAGATTCGACGCAATGCCGCCGGTCCAGTTGAGAGTCAGGGGCGAACTGCGGACGACCGTGGTGGGCAAGGGGCTGGACAGGGTGAGCGGAGAGCCGAGAACGATCGAGGTGCTGAACGATCCCACGTCGTTGCCGCCGGCGCCGGCCAAAGTGTAGCTTCCAGCCGGCAACGTGAAGCTTACCTGGCCCGGTATACCGATGCTGCCGCTTTCGGTGCCAAGGAGGGAGTAGCTGTTGCTCGTTTCCGTGAGGGCCTGGTTGGTCAGGCCGGAACCGCTCGGGCCGTTGATCGTCACCTTGCCGGCGTCGAGGTCGGTCACACTGCCGGTAGAGGTGGACGTGCCGCTGACGGTCGCTTGAATTACCTGGCAACTTCCGGACTGGATCACGGACACATTCACTTGAGCGGCGGACGACAATTGGAAGGCGGTAAGCTGGCTGAAACCGCCGCCAATAACATCCTCCTTCACGGTGCCGATCGGGGAAGGCTCGGTTATGGTGAACTGGACAATCGTGAAACCGCCGGTGGTGATGGTGCCGCCCGCATCGAGTTTCTGCAACTGCGCAAGGGTGTAACCAGGGAAGACGCAGGCGCTGGAACCGGAATCGGGCGCAATGGAGATAGACGTAGGCGCGCTGAGAACGCCGTTCACCGAAATCTGCAGTGTCACGGCGCAGCCCGTCGGAATGTTGGCGGGCAGGGTGAAGTTGATCTGATCTTCCCCGGGATAGCCCGCGCGGCCGGCGTAGAGCACGGGGATGGAAACGCCCCCGACGACGGCCTGTATGGTCGACGTCTTGCTGAAGTCAAAGACCGGCGAGGTCGTGTTGTCACCCGCGGCGTAGCCTCCGAGGCCGGTACCCCAGGCGATCAGGGTTTGTCCAGGCGTGGCGGGAGAAATGTTGGTGCCGTTCACCACGCCGGTGGTCAGCCTATTCAAATCGACCTCCGCCGCCGAGATGTAGTTCTGTACAACGGCCAGGCCGGTGCCGGTATTATCCTGCGTGAACAGGGCAACCTTGTTGGCTACGACCTGGGCGGCAAACGGAGCGCTGACGGCGGTGCCGTTGGTGACGGTCACGTTGTAATTGCCGGGGCTGACGGTGGAAGGCAGGATGCCCGCGATCTGGTTCACGCCGCTCTGGTTATAGAGGTACACCAGATACACGTCCGTGCCGGCGCCGCCACCCGAGACCGGCGTGAAGGTGACCTTGACGCCGCTCGAAAGGGTGGGACGCGGCGGCGCGAACGGAGTGTACCCGCTGGCGGAGAGGTTGGTGCCCTTGACGATGAAGATGCTGCCCTGCGCGATGCTCGGCGTGTTGCTGGCCGCATCCTGCACGGCGGTGATGCTGGGCGTGGGCGTGCCGCCGGTGACGATCGTGCCGGCGCCGCTAAAGCTCAGGGTGATGCCGCTCGCGCCGAGCGCTCCCGTGCCCGCTAGGGACGGAAAGGATCCTCCGCTTACCCCAGGATACGTACCGCCCGTAATGGTCGCCGAACCGGTGCCGGAGCCGGTCAGCAAGGCTGCGGGAATCTTCAGCGTTCCGAGGATCGTCCCGGCGCCGCCGCTGAGCGTGATGGTAAAGGGAGCGCTGTAGTTCCCTGACGCGTCCGGCGTCAGGGAAGCAATTGTCGCGCTGAACGTCCCGCTGCCGATGTTCGTCAGCGTTGCTGTCCCGGTGGCCGTAATGCTCGCGCCAAGGCTACCTGTCGCGTTCACGGTCAACGTGGTGCTAATCGTCGCGGCCGAAGCCGCCGCGCACACCACTAGCGCCAAAGCAAATATCGAAAATATCCGTTTCATAAGTCTGTTAGAGTCCTCCACTCTTGTAACGCGGCAAAACGGGGGAACTTCACTCATACACCGCATCGCCGGTCCCCGTCCGGCGATCTGACCCTTAAGAGTTTACATCCGGCACGGGCCTTAGTCTACTCCCATTTACCGGCTATCTTTGGCTCAATCCCCCATCAATGGCAAGGACTTGACCTGTAACGAAATTCGACGCTTTCAGAAAATACACCACCGCTTCGGCAATTTCGGCGGGAGTCCCGCCCCGCCGCGCCGGAGTGTTCTCGATCATACGCTTGCCGCGCTCGTCGATATCTTCGAACGGGATCACGCCGGGGGCCACCGAGTTCACCGTGATTTCCGGGGCGAACGCCTTGGAAAGCGCGCGCGTCAGCATGATGACGCCGGCTTTGGAGGCGCAGTAGTGCGCGTGCTCGGCCCAGGGACGTATGCCGCCCAGCGAGCTGATGTTGACGATGCGGCCACTGCCCTGCCGCTTCATGAGGCGCGCCGCCTGTTGGCAGCAGAAGAAGACCGCCTTCAGGTTGACCGAGTGGATGAAGTCCCAATCGCGCTCGGTGATGTCGAGCGGGTCCAATCGGGTGAAGCGGGCGGCGTTATTGACCAGGCCGTCCAGGCGTCCCAGGCGCTGCTCCACCTCGCCGAACAGCGCCGCGATCTCGCTCACCACCTCCAGGTTGGCGCGAAAAAGTTCGGCCCCGCCGCATTCTTCGGCGGTGCGGCGCGCTTCGCTTTCGGAGTGGTGATAGTGTATGGCAACGCGCGCGCCCTCTTCCGCCAGCCGCAGCGCGATGCCGCGCCCGATGCGCGTGGCCCCGCCGGTCACGAGTACGGTCTTGCCGGTCAGTGGCATAAGGCTCCGCCTTGTGCATCCGAGCGAAGCTCGGAAGAAGAAGTCCGAGCTGCGCTCGGATGGACAAGCCGGAGGCTTATCCCACTTTTACACCGTCGGTTCGCCATGGACTTCGATCTCCTCGGGGTCCACGCCTTCGAGCGCGGGTTCGGGCAGGCGGCCGGTGACGTGGGCCCAGGCCCAGAATATCGCGGTGGTGGAACTCAAAGCGCCGGCGATGGCCCCGATGGTGCGCGGGTCCCAATGCTGGCTGGCAATTCCGGCCAGGGTCATCGACACCATCATGACACTCCACTGCACGCTTTCGATGGTGGAAAACACGCGGCCGCGATAGCCATCGGCCACGTGACGCAGAAGTTGCGTCATATTCAGCACGCTGGAGACGGCCACCGCGGTGCGCGAGAGGCCGATGAAGACCAGCGCCCAGGCGAAATTTCGCATCTGGCTGAACACGATGTACGAACCGCCGTGACAGATGTAACAAATCACGATGGCGCGCTTGTAGTTCCGGAAACTCAGGCGCGGTCCGATTTTGTAAGCCATGGCGCCGCCGATGAGCAGGCCGATGCCGGCGCAGCCCCAGATCGTGCCGATGCCGGCGGGGCCGCGATTAAACACCAGCTCGCCGAAAATGCTGAACAGAATCTGCGCGGCGCCGCCGCCGGTGGCCCAGCCCACGGCGATCATGCCGATGCCCAGGATCAGCGGGCGGCTGCGCATGTAGCGCAGTCCTTCGACGTATTCGTGCCAGGGGCGCACCACTTCGGATTCGGTGACGCTGGCGCGTGGCGGGCGAAATCCGCGTCCGGGCAGGAACAAACGCGAGATGCAGACCGCGGAAATCAGAAACGAAACCGAATTGGCCACGAAGGCCAGGCGGAAACCGAACTGCGTCACCGCGGCGCCGCCCAGAAAAGCGCCGATAGAGAGCGTGGTCCACTGCGTGGTCTGGGTCAGCGAATTGGCGGTGTGCAGTTCCTCCCTGGTGGCGATGGAGGGCAGAATCGCCGCGCGCCCGCTGGTGGAAACCGGCGACGCCAGCATCAATAAGCCGCTCAGCAGGTAGATCAGCCACGTCTCCGTGCGGTCCACGGTCAGGATGAAACCGAGCGCCACCACGGCGCGCACCAGGTCGCTCGCAATCATCATGCGCTTGCGGTCGAAACGGTCGAGCAGGACTCCGGCCAGCGGTCCCGCCAGGATCGCCGGGACGGCGCGCGCCAGCATCACGCCGGTCACCACCATGCCGTTGTGAGTTTGGGCCAGCACCAGGCCGAAAACGGCGATGTTATTGAAGTGGTCGCCGATCTCGCTCACCACCTGGCCGATCCACGTATTGCGGTAGTTGTGGTTGCGGCGCAGCAGTGCGAGGAACGGGTTCATCGGTAGGACAGGCCTCCTGGCCTGTCCCCCTTCAGGCCGCTGCCCTTCAACCCAGCACCTCTTCCCTCACCGTAATGCCGCGTATGAAATCGAGATCGAGGTCGTAGCCGAAACCGGGACCGTCGCGCAGCGCAATGGTGCCGTACGGCGTGGTTTCCACGGCGGGAGAGATGATGTCCTGCTTCCAATAGCGTTTGCTGGCGGAGACGTCGCCGGGCAGCACGAAGTTGGGCAGGCTGGCCAGCGCCACATTGTGGGCGCGCCCGATGCCGGCCTCCAGCATGCCGCCGCACCACACCGGAATGCCGGCGGCCTGGGCGATATCGTGCACCCGTTTGGCCTGGCTGAATCCCGCCACGCGCCCCAGTTTGATATTGATGATGCCGCAGGCGCGCAGTTGGATGGCCTGCTCGGCGTGGCGCGCCGTGCGGATGCACTCGTCCAGGCAGATGGGGGTCTGTAACTTCGCCTGCAGCGTGGCGTGATCGATGATGTCGTGGTGATCCAGCGGCTGCTCGATCATCATCAAATAATAATCGTCCAGCTTGCGCAGGTGCTCGGTGTCGGCCAGGGTATAGGCGGAATTGGCGTCGGCCATCAGCTTGATCGCGGGGAAACGCTCGCGCACACGGCGGACCACGTCCACATCCCACCCCGGCTTGATCTTCATCTTGATGCGCTGATAGCCGGCGGCCAGTTCGACCTCGATCTTTTCCAGCAACTGCTCCACCGAATCCTGTATGCCGATGGAGACACCGCAGGGAATCTCTCTTCGCGCAGCGCCGCCGATCTGCCGCCACAACGGGACATTGTGCATGCGCGCTTCCAGGTCCCAGACGGCGGCTTCCAACCCGCCGCGCGCCATGTTGTGGCCGCGAATATGGGCGGTCAGCGGGAAAACATCTTCGGCCGAGTCTAGCGGCTTGCCCAGCACGCGCGGGGCAGCGTAATCGTGCAGAATGCCCCAGGCGGAGGCGGTCCACTCCTCGTTGTAGAAGGGGTTTTCGCCGGCGGTGACTTCGCCCCAGCCGGTGACGCCGTCGCCACTGACTTCCACCAGAATGATGTCGCGGCTGTAGGTGCGCGAAAAGCTGGTTTCGAAAAAGTGCACCAGGGGCATACGGATCTGGCGCAAGGTGATGCGGTCGAGCTTCATGGCCACGGCTCCAGGAGGTAGGCGCCTTCGGTTTCCGTGCGCGCCAAGCCGGAGACGGCGAGACCACGCGCAAAGGCGTCGAGGAAAAGGCGGGCGTTGGTCCGCTGAATTTCGCGGGCTCTCGGCGGGTCGGCCGCGCGGATCGCAGCGATATCGGCGGGGTACGTGATGCAAGTAGGACAGGCCTCCTGGCCTGTCCCGTCGCCTGTCCCTTTGCCGCTCAGAATCCCCCGCACCCGCGCCGAATCCACCCACCATTCGGCGGTGCAGCGGTCCGTCGGCAGGCCGCCATGCAACGGGCTGGTAGTGGCGCCGTACTGGTTTTCCTTGTACACGCGCACGACCGCGCCCAGCTTTTCAATGTTGAGGAACGCGTTCTTCAGTTCCAGCGGATCGAAGGTCCATTCGATGAGAGCGATGCCGCGCGCCAGGGCGTCATCGCGCTGGCGGAGTTTCAGGCGGCGGCCGATCTGCGCGTTACGGTAATCCTTCAGCACGCCCAGCATGTGGCTGTGCAGGTACAGGCGCCCGTCCGGCTTGACGCCCGGGATGGCGAAGCAGAATCCGATCATGCGGGCGCCGTCGTAGGCGCCGAATACGTGCCCACCCACCTTGACCACCACCACCAGAAAACGCATCGGGATCAGGTCGCTATCCTCGTAGCTCCAGATGGCTTTCTGTAAGTTCAGAACGTCTTCGAATTCCTCCAGGTGGAATAACGGGCGGATTTCGATGGGCGCTATCGGCGCTTGGCTTCCTGCCACAGAGCCTCCATTTCGTCGATGGTCGCGTCTTCCGGTTTGCGGCCCTGCTCGCCCAGCCGGGCTTCGATGTGGCTCCAGCGGCTGCGGAATTTGGCGTTGGTGCGGCGCAGCGCCTGCTCCGGATCCACTTTGACGAAGCGCGCCAGGTTGACCAGGACGAACAGCATGTCGCCGAGTTCGTCTTCCAGTTCGTCCTGCGCGCCATGGCGGCGCGCCGTAGCGAACTCGGCCAGTTCCTCGTGAAACTTGTCGAGCACCTGCTCGGGATTCTGCCAGTCGAAACCCACGCCGGCGGCGCGGGAGGCGATCTGCTGCGCTTCCACCAGCGCCGGCAGCGCGCGCGGCACGCCGCCCAGCAGGCCGGTGGCGAGTTTGCGCTCCGCCTTGGGTTCGGCTTCCTTGACGCGGCCCCAGATGGACAGTACCTCGTCGGCCGAGCCCGCCGTTTCCGCGCCGAAGACGTGCGGGTGGCGGCGCACCAGTTTCTGGTTGATGGCATCGAGCGCGTCCTCGATGCGAAACAACTGCTGCTCCGACGCCATTTGGGCGTAGAACACCGCTTGCAGCATAAAATCGCCCAATTCCTGCGCCAGTTCCCCCCAATCGCGATGGTCTATGGCGTCCAACACCTCGTAGGTTTCTTCCAGGGTGAAGGGCTTGATGCTGTCGAAGGTCTGTTCGCGGTCCCACGGGCACCCGCCTGGGCCGCGCAGGCGGGCCATAATCGCCACCAGTTGTTGAAACTTCTCGCCGGCAGTCTCTTGATTCATTCCATTTCAGGATGCGATTTCCCTCAATGTAACACACCAGGCCGGGGAGGCATGGCAACGCGGCGGCGCACGCCATCGCGGAGCACAATGCTCACCACGTGCGGGTGCTGGCCGGGGAGTACTGGAACCGGTAGAGGCCGAAGAATTGAAAAAACTAGTTCAATATCTCAAATTAACGGTGCAAATGGCTTTACGTTTCGTTACACTGAGGACAACTATTTGGTGGCATAGCCGAGAGAATTCGGGGAGTACCATGTCGTTTTCCTGGAAGCGGGTGGCCTTGATGGCCGCCGCCATGACCGGTCTGAGCGGAAAGGCCGTCGCCGGCGCTGCGGGCTCGGCGGGTACTCATCGGGACCTCGGGGTCTCAAACTGGAAGTTCCTAGTAGAGTAACTTTTCAAGAGGAGTATCGATTATGTCTCGCATAACAACAGTCCTTGTGCTGATCTTCTTGTCGGCCTCCGCGATATTTGGACAGGCCGTTGCCATCGGCAGCGTCAGCGGCACGGTTTCGGATCAGAGTGGCAGCTCTGTTCCCGGCGCCACCGTGAAAATGACGGAAACCGAAATGGGCTCCGTCCACACGGGAACCACCAACGCGGAAGGCCGTTACACGTTTAACAACCTGCCGGTCGGACCGTATCGCCTGGAGGTTTCGGCGAGCGGCTTCAAGAATTACGCGCAGACCGGCATCGTTTTGCAGGTGGCGGAAAACCTCACCCAGAACGTCTCGTTGCAGGTGGGCGCGTTGACCGAAACGGTGGAGGTGCAAGCCGGCGCCAGCATGGTGGAGACCAGGGATTCGTCGATCGCCCAGGTCATCGAACAGCAGCGCATCGTGGATCTGCCGCTCAACGGCCGCAACCTCACCAGCTTGCTCACCATCTCCGGCATCGCCACCAGCGACATGACCCTGAATGGCGGCGATCTGACGGGCAGCAAGAACATCCAGGGAACCGCCGGCGGTTCCGTCCAGATTTCGGTTGCCGGCGGGGCGGCCAACGGCGTCAACTTCCTGCTGGATGGCGGCGATAATAACGACGCCTTCAGCAACGTCAACCTGCCCATTCCGTTCCCGGACGCGGTGCAGGAATTCAGCGTGCAGACCAACGGACTGCCCGCGCAATACGGGTTGCACCCCGGCGGCGTCGTCAACATCGTGACCAAGTCGGGATCCAACTCCTTCCATGGGAACTTCTTCGAGTTTCTGCGCAATGGCGACCTCAACGGGCGCCAGGAAGGCACCCTGGTGCGCGATACCTTGAAGCGCAACCAGTTCGGCGGCACGGCGGGCGGCCGCATCATAAAGGATAAGCTCTTCTTCTTCGGCGGCTATCAGGGCACCCGGCAGCGCAGCGATCCGGCGGCCAATAAGGCCTACGACCCGACCGCGGCTACGTTGAAGGGCGACTTTAGCGTGGTGGATGGCTCCAAGGCTAACGGCGGCTGTCTGGCCTCCGCGAGAGCCTTGAAGGACCCCAGCGGAGTCCTGTATCCCGGCAACCAGATTCCCGTGTCCACGTTCGATCCGGCCGGTTTTAAACTGGCAAACACGTACATTCCGGTTTCCGCCGACCCTTGCGGGTTGACTTACTTCGGCTATCTCGCCAACAATCCGGACGACCAGTGGATTGGCCGCGTCGATTACAACATCAGCGGCAAGCAGCAGTTCTATGGGCGGTACTTCATCTACGACTACCTGGCCCAGTCGTTGTTCGATGGCAAGAACGCCCTGACCACGGGAAGCCCCGGCAACCAGGACCGTTCCGAGACCATGACCATCGGCGACACGTATACCTTCAGCCCCACGGCCATCAACTCCTTCCACGCCACCTTCGACCGGCGGCGGGACAACCGGGCTTCGGCGGCCAACCTGTTCAGCCCGAAGGATCTGGGCGTCAACATGTTCATCAACGTCCCCAACTATACGCAGCTCAGCGTGAGCAGCTATTCGGGGGGCGGATTCAACGTGGGCTGCGGCACCTGCGCCTTCGCCAACTTCGACATCAACACCTACCAGGTGGCCGACGATTTCACCCTCATCCGCGGCAAGCACCAGATCGCTTTCGGCTTCGATGGCCGCAAGGACCAGTTCAATTCCTTTAACAACCAGCAGTCCAACGGCCAGTTCACGTTCAACGGCGGCATCTCTGGCGATGGGTTGGCGGACCTGCTGATCGGCCGCTTTGACGGCTCGCCTGGATTGACGGACGGTAATGTGATTTCCGATTACCTGCGCCAAACGGTCATGGCCGCTTATGTGCAAGATGCCTTCCGGCCCACCTCCCATTTGAGCATCAACCTCGGCGTCCGTTGGGAACCCTCCGTGCCGTCCTACGACAAGTTCGGCCGGGGCAACCAGTTCAGTTACCCGCTCTTCCTCCAGGGCTGGCATAGCTCTGAGTACCCCCTCGCGCCGGCGGGCCTGATCTTCTCCGGCGATAAGGCGCAGGACCCCTACGGCAACGCCTTCACCAAGGCGCACTGGGCCACCTTCTCACCCAGGCTTGGCTTGGTTTGGGACCCCAACGGCGACGGCAAACAGACCATCCGCGCCTCGTTCGGCCTGATGCACGACACCACCGAGCTTTTCTATCCCGAGCGTTGGACCACCAATGCGCCCTATGTCTCTTCCACTCAGGTCAACACCGGAGTGTTCTCCAATCCTTTCGGGAGTTACCCGGGCGGCGACCCGTTCCCGGGCGTCCCGGGCTCGGTATTCCCCGTTGGCGGAGCTTACATCAGCGTCCCGCCCAACATGAAGGTCACTTACATGATGCAGTGGAACCTGAGTTATCAGCGCCAGTTGGCTAGGGATTGGATGGTGACGGCGAATTACCTGGGCAACGTCTCCAGGCATATCTGGGGCTCCACGGACATCAACTATTCGGTCTATACGGGATCGGCTGCCACCACGGGGAACGCCAATCAGCGGCGCATCACCTATCTGCTCAACCCGGCCCAGGGTCAGTACTACGGCGATATCCAGCAGACCGACGACGGCGGCAACTCCGAGTACAACGGCCTCCTGTTTAAGGCGGAGCACCGCATGTCCCATAACTTCACGCTCTTTGCCACTTACACCTGGAGCCACTGCGTCAGCACATGGGATTTCGCCGGAGAACTGGCGGGCACGGTTTACCAGAACCCCCTCAACCGCGCCACCGGGGAACGCGGCAATTGCGGTTTCGACCACCGGCAAAACTTTACCACCTCGATGGTGTTCCTCAGCCCCGGCGTCGGCCCCGGCGTCGCCCGGATGATCACCAGGGGCTGGCAAGTCTCGCCAAACGCCAGCCTGTACACCGGCAACCCCATACAGATCACGTCCGGAAAGGATGTGTCGCTCAGCACCCAAGGCCTGGACCGCCCCTCGGTGCTCCTGCCGGATCAGGTGTATCCCGCGCAACAGACGCCGTTGGAGTTCTTTAATCCGAACGCGTTCGTGTGTGCCGGTCCCGGCACAGGCACCCAAGGAGGTGTCTCCGGCGTCAACGCGAGCTGCGCCGGAACCGGCGTCTTCGGCAATCTCGGGCGCAACGCCGTCTATGGACCGAACAAGGTCAATTTCGATGTGGCCGTCAGCCGCCAATTCAAGTTCAGCGAGCGGTGGAAGATGGAGTTCCGCTCCGACTTCTTCAACATCCTGAACCACGGCAACTGGAGCGGCCTCGGAACCAGCGTCTCTAGCGGCACGACGTTCGGCCAGGTCACCAGCTTCGGCACTCCCCGGCAGATCCAGTTGGCGACGAAGTTTTACTTCTAGTCCCCCCTAAGGCAGGGCTCCCGCGAGCCCGGCCAATCCGTCAGCACTTACACCGGCGCGGCTCACTGCGGTGGGCCGCGCCGGTTTTTTTTGCGCGCGCGGTTTCGCGCGCGGATTGACGGAGCGGCACAATCACCCTACACTGAAACTGTGCTCATGGCCCAATCGCAATCATTACCATGAAGACCTATAGCTTCAAAGTTGTCGTGGAGCCGGACGAGGATGCCCTCGGCAATGCGGCGTGGTACGCCTATTGCCCCGCGCTCGAAAGCGCCGGCGCGGCAACTTCGGGCCGTACCAGGGACGAGGCGCTGAAGAACATCAACGAAGTGATCCACATGATCGTCGAGGAATCCCTGGAAGAAGGGCGGCCTCTTCCCGAGGGTCCCACGGACGACGTTGCGGTCGTCGAGGTATCGACCGAAACACCCCGTATCGCCGTCACGATCTGAGCTATGGCCATCGACTATCGGGGCCTCCGCTCGCTGACCGCGCGAGAACTCATTTCCGCGCTTCAGCGGGACGGCTTCTATTTCGTCCGCCAGACCGGGTCTCATCGGCGTTATGCGCATGCGGACGGACGTCGCGTTACTGTTGCGCCACACAGCGGAGGCGACACATTCACCGTCAAGACTCTGAAGTCCATGTTGGAGACGCAGGCGAATTGGACGGTGAACGACCTGGTGCGCCTCGGGCTTCTCCACTGAGCGGGTGGACGGCTTTGAGGCTGGCGCAGGCATGGCGCCGCGCCTTGTGCCACACTGGAAATTACACCTTCTATGGCTGAATCTCCCATCACCCCACGCGCGCAGGACTTTGCCGGCTGGTATCAGGACGTCGTCCTGCAAGGCGACATGGCCGAACCGGCCGAAATCGTTAAGGGCTGCATGGTCATCAAACCCAACGGGTACGCCGTGTGGGAAGTGCTGCAACACGAGCTCGATACTCGCTTCAAAGCCACCGGCCACCAGAACGCCTATTTCCCCCTGCTCATCCCGCAGAGTTTTCTGCGCAAGGAAGCCGAGCACGTGGAAGGCTTCTCGCCGGAACTGGCGGTGGTCACCATCGCCGGCGGCAAGGAACTGGAAGAGCCCTACGTCATCCGGCCGACGTCGGAAACCATCATCGGGCATTTTTTCTCTAAGTGGATTCATAGCTGGCGGGATCTGCCCATGCTGCTCAATCAGTGGGCCAACGTGGTCCGCTGGGAACTGCGCACGCGCATGTTCCTGCGCACCACCGAGTTTCTCTGGCAGGAGGGACACACGGCGCACTCCACTCACGGCGAAGCGCTGGAGGAAGTGCTGCGCATTCTCGACGTGTACGCCGAGGTGGCCGAGAGGGTCATGGCGATGCCCGTGATCAAGGGCGCAAAGTCCCGCGCCGAGAAGTTCGCCGGCGCCTTGCGCAGCTACTCCATCGAGGCCATGATGCAGAGCGGCCTGGCGCTGCAGGCGGGCACCAGTCACGATCTGGGGCAGAATTTCGGCAAGGCGTTCGACGTGCAGTTCCAGAACAAGGAAGGCCAACTGGAGTACGTGTGGCAGACCAGTTGGGGCGTCAGCACGCGCTTGATCGGCGGGCTGATCATGACCCATTCCGACGATAAGGGCCTGGTGCTGCCGCCGAAACTAGCGCCCATCCCGACCGTGTTGGTGCCGATTTACCGCAAGGACGAAGAGCGCGCCCAAGTGCTGGAAGCCGCCCACCGCATCGCCAAGGACGTGGGCGCGAAGGTGGACGACCGCGACGGGCACTCGCCGGGCGCCAAGTTCTTCCACTGGGAGCGGCGCGGCGTTCCAACGGTGTTGGAACTGGGGCCGCGCGATCTCGCCAGCGGCAAGATCGTGCTCAAGCGGCGCGATACCGGCACCAAGGAACCCATCGACCAGACGGCGCTCGCCGGCAAACTCACCGCCACGCTGGTCGATATCCAGACCAGCCTCTTCACCCGCGCCAAAGAGCGCATGAAGGCCAACACCGTGCTGGCCGGTTCCCTGGCGGAAGTGGAGGCCATCCTGCAGGACGCCACGGCGGAAAAGGGCGGCGGCAAGTTCGTCATGGCGCACATCAAAGACGACCCCATTTGCGACGCGCGCCTGAAGGAATTCAAAGCCACGGTGCGCAACATTCCGCTGGTGGACGCTTACGATGGAGCGGGCAAGTGCATTGTCACCGGGGAGACCGTGGACCGGCGCGCCGTCATCGCCAAGGCGTATTAGGCGCCTGCCCGGTATAAAATGGATTCGATGAGCGACGAAGCGATCAACCAAACTGACAACGAAGCGCCGCGGGAAGAGCCGCGCATGCCGCTGCCCCCGGCATCTTTCCTGTTCCTGGTGCTCTCTTTGCGGGCGCAGTGCGAGATCCAGCTTGGCCTGATGCACTACGGCGAAGAAAAGCCGGAACCCGATCTGGAACTGGCGCGGCACACCATCGACCTGCTGGGCGTGCTGCTGGAGAAGACCAAGGGCAATCTCGGCATCGAAGAACACCGTATGCTGGAAAACTCCCTCACCGAACTGCGTTTCCGTTACGTGCAGGTGTCCGACGAGGTGGCGAAGGCCGCGGCCCCGAAAGCCTGAATGCCGTCGCCGCCCTGCAAAATCACGGTCCTGGGCTCGGGGACGAGCGTGGGCATTCCTACCATCGGGTGTCATTGCGCCGTGTGCACGTCGTCCGATCCGCGGGATAACCGGCTGCGTCCGTCGATCCTGGTGAGCTACGAAGGGCGCAACGTGCTGATCGACACCACGCCCGATCTGCGCACGCAGGCGTTGCGCGCGCGCATCGATCGCCTGGATGCGGTGCTGTTCACCCACGCCCACGCCGATCATCTCATGGGCCTGGACGACGTGCGTCCGTTCAACTACCGGCAGAAGGAGCGGATCCCGATCTTCGCGGCGCCGGAAACCATGGCGGCGATCCAGCGCTGCTTCCAGTATATTTTCGACAGCGGCAAGAAGGAATCGAACATCCCGAAAGTGGAGGCGCGGGTGATGGGCGGCGCGCCGTTCGATCTCTACGGCATGGAGTTTCAACCGGTGCCGGTTCTGCACGGCAGCCAGATGATTTATGGCTTTCGCTTCGGCGGGGCGGCCTATCTGACGGACCACAGCGACATCCCGGAATCCTCGCTGGCCATGCTGGGGGGGCTGGACGTGCTCTTCCTGGATGCGCTGCGCTACAAGCCGCACCCCACCCATTCCACCGTGGAGCGCTCCACCCGCACGGTGGAGCGCCTGGGACCGCGGCGCGCCTATTTCACCCACATCTGCCACGACCTGGCGCACGAGCGCGCCGAAAGCATGTTGCCGCCCCACATCCGGCTGGCCTACGACGGCCTGGAAATCCAGGTGGCGGGGGTGCGGTAGACATGCAGGTCTATCGCAGCCTGGCCGGGCTCCCGCGCGATTTCGGACCCAGCGCGCTCTCCATCGGCAACTTCGACGGCGTGCATTCCGGCCACCGGCGAATCCTGCGCCGGGTGAAAGAGATCGCCGCGGAACGGGGCTGGAAGGCATCGGTGCTGACTTTCGATCCGCACCCGACGCGCGTGGTGGCGCCGGGCCGCACGCCGCCTCTGTTGACGTCGCCGGAGCGGCGCGCCGAGCTGATGCGCGAGGAAGCGATCGAACAGGTGCTGATCCTGCCGTTCACGCCCGAACTGGCGGACCTCACGCCGGAGCAGTTCGTCGAGCGGCTGCTGGTGAATGCGCTGGGCGCGCGCGCCGTGCTGGTGGGCGATAACTTCCGCTTCGGACATGGGCAGGCGGGCAACGCGGCGGTGCTGGCGGAACTGGGACGCAGGTTCGGCTTCGCCACCGAGATCGTTCCCGCGGTCGCCTGGCGCGGGCGCGTGGTGAGTAGCAGCGGCATCCGGGAATTGCTCCGCGCCGGAAATGTCTCGCTGGCGGCGCGCTTTCTGCAAAAAGCGTACAGCCTGGAAGGCGAGGTGGTGAAGGGGCGCGGCGTGGGATCGCGCCACACCGTGCCGACGCTGAATCTGGCGACGCGGGCGGAAGTGATTCCGGCGAGCGGCGTCTACATCACGCGCACACGGGACTGCGCCGACGGCCGCGAGTGGAATTCCGTCACCAATATCGGTACCCGTCCCACCTTCGGCGCGAGCGGCGAACTCACCATCGAAACTTTCCTGCTGGACGCGCTGGCGGGTGAGACTCCGGAGCACATCCGCGTGAAGTTTCTGCGGCGCATCCGCGACGAGCGCAAGTTCGATAGTCCGGAGGCGCTGCGCGCGCAAATTCTCCAGGACGTGCGCGCGGCGCATGCCTGGTTCCGGCGCACCCAGGCGTGGACAGGACGGGCATGCACTTCCTGCTGAGCGGATTCAAGATCGTCCTCATGGATCTGTTGCTGGCGGGGGATAATGCCCTGGTCATCGCCATGGCGGTGCGTTCCCTGCCCCGGCATGAACGGCGCATCGGCCTGATCGGCGGCGCCGGCGCCGCGGTGGTGTTGCGGGTGCTGCTGACGGCGGTGGCGGCGCGCCTGCTGACTGTTCCGTATCTGCAGATCGCCGGCGGGTTGCTGATCCTGTGGATCGCGGTCAAGGTGTTGATCGACGCCAGCACGCCGCCCGATAAGGCGCCCGCGCCGAGCCGCTTCCTGCAAGCCATCTGGTACATCGTGGTGGCCGACCTCACCATGTCCACCGACAACGTGCTGGCCATCGCCGGCGCGTCCAAGGGCAACTTCTGGCTGATCGCCTTCGGCCTCGCGCTCAGCATTCCCTTCATCGTGTTCTCCAGCAATCTGCTGTCGAAACTGATGGATCGCTTCCCGGCGCTGATTTACCTGGGCGCGGGTATCCTGGGCCAGGTGGGCGGCGAGATGATTCTCACCGATCCCTTCGTGCTGCGTCTCTGGCACCCGGTGGATGCGGCCCGCTGGGGGGTGGAGGCGGCGCTGGTGGTTGCCGTGATCGTCGCCGGCAGGATGCTCTCCCGGAGTGGCGGCCAGCGAGCGGCATAAGGCTCCGCCTTGTGCACCCGAGCGAAGCTCGGGCATCCGTGCGCCAGCTCGGGCATCCGATCTGCGCTCGAATGCACAAGGCGGGAGCCTTATGCCACTCACCTCAGCCCGGCCTGCGTCTTCTTGGGAAGCTTGGCGAAGACCAGGTCGTACGCGTGCCGCAGAAGGCCCTTCAACTCCGGCCTGGGGATGGCGTCTTCGGTTTCCAGCGCCACCCATTGGGCGCGCGCCAGATACGGCGCGGGAATGATCCCTTCGCGCTCGCACAGTTCCGCGAAATCCTCGGGCGAGCATTTGAAGGACAGCCAGGTGGCGGCGGGTTCCAGCGCCGCAATGGCGTATATTTTGCCGCCGATCTTGAAAACCAGGCTCTCCCACTGCACCGTTTCGGTGGTGTGCGGCAGGGTCATGCAATATCGGCGCAGCCAATCCACTTCCATGTTGGACCTTGATCCTAGTTGTATCAGGTTTTCCCGAGCGTCACGTCGAGCGAGATACGAAATGCATCGCGAGTTCGATTACAATGTAAGGCTATGCCGAATTATCGAGTCTTCCGCATGAAGGATTCGCCCCGGCAGCAGTTCCGTTGGGCGCCCCACGTTTCCGGACCTGCCATCGCCAAGCCGAAGGACTTCGAAGCCGCGGGCGAAGTGGATGCGCTGCACGAGTACGACGCCTGGCGCATTCTGCGCGAAGCCGGCACGCCGCTAGCCGTCGGCGACCTGTTGGAATCCGCCGAGGGCCAGTTGCGCATCTGCAAGTACGTGGGATTCGAACCGGCGCAGTGGGTGCTTCCCGAACCCAAGCTACACATTCCGGTCGAGGCCGAGTCCGCCAGCCCGTCCGTCAGCACGTAGGAGGCCCGAATGATGCGCGACATCCGTCTGGGCGACGATATCGACGATTTTTGCGTGCGCTGCAAGCGCGTGATGAACCACAATGTGGTATCGGTGTTGAACGGGCAAGCGGCCAAGGTGCGCTGCCGCACCTGCCACAGCGACCATGATTTCCGCCACGAGCAGGCGCCGCCGCCCAAGGTGGATGCCCGCAAGGCGGCGCTGTTCAACGAAGTTCTGAAAAAGGTGGCTCCCGGTGAGATCCCCGTCGTAGCGGACGATGCCGACCTGGAGATCATCCCGGAACTGGATGGCGATGCGGATGTCGAAACCGATGGCGATGGCGATGCCGGCGCGGATGTGGAAGTGGAAGTCGAAGCCGGGGGGCCCGAACCCGTGCCCGCGGTGAAACCAGCGCCCC
>Ga0182030_10003248_pt1 | contig 34689 bp, 42 predicted proteins | sample 812S3MmetaG_FD_121299 | JGI IMG/M metagenome (GOLD analysis project Ga0182030, IMG submission 121299) | Permafrost microbial communities from Stordalen Mire, Sweden - 812S3M metaG (Illumina Assembly) | ecosystem: Environmental > Terrestrial > Soil > Wetlands > Permafrost | place: Sweden...
ACGTCAACTGGGAGACTGGAGTCATCGCCCCCCGGCACGAAACCGTAACAGACTATTTTCTCAATCATGAAACAGAAGAGGGGTCTCCCTCAAGTATCGAGGATGGTGAGATGTGTCCGGTATGTAAGAAGGAGAAACATGGAGATTCTCGTCCTTTCCGCATCACGAGGAAGGAAGGTCATCTAGAGATTGCGACCACTATTTGTAAGACTTCTCAACTCCGCCTTGGTAGCTGAGCTCATACATTACCACAGTACAAAACTTGAACTCTCCGGCATTCTGGAGGAAGCACTTTCCAGATGAATATTGGAAGAGGCATTTCCCAGAGGTTACATCGTTCGACCTCAAGAAGCCAGAGGAGGATCCAGAAGCGACCGCCTTGACGGAACCGGGTCAGAAAGTGGAATCTGAGGAGAAAGTCAAAGAATCGAAGGGCGATGAAGAGTCGAACGACACGAGTGCCAATCTTGCAGTTGACTCGACCGTCCCGGTGATAAAGGATGACAATCCATCGTCCGAAAAGATCAACGGAACTGATCCAAATCCTATCAACGACTCATCCGAAGCCCCTACGATCTCTTTGACAGAAACGAATGGTACTGTTGTAACCGAAGTAGCAGATGCACCCTTGGAAGATGGCGTTCTGGTTGAGAAGCAAACCAATGCCAAAGAGGATGCTTCTGCAACACCTGATCTAAAAGTGGAAGAGTCAAAAGGCACGGTGGTCTCAGATCAAGAAAGTGCAGACGAAAACAAAGATTCGCTCGCACCGCCAGAAGAAGGCATTGCAGACGATGCATCCGACGCGGATAGCGATTTGAATGTCGAGCAAGAGGACTGGGGTATTGAGAATAGAGATGTCCCGGCGGAAAGGTACGAAGTAAGCCATTGCATGTACCACTTACGGAAAGTAGAAGAATTCTGGAAACGAGAGGAGCGAACTGGACCTGAATTTGAACGCTTTCGAGCCCTTATGAAGATGTTCTTCCGCAGCGACTCGCCGTATTTCAGGAGATGGATTACTATCCAAACCGGGATGTCAACTTCGTGCTTCTTTTGGGACAATCCAGATGAAACGCATCCATTATCCGTTGGCGGTGCATACGGAATTACAGAAATTCTCGATACATTCCTCAATGCTGGAGACGAAAATAAGCCGAGTGAGAAAGAGATCAACAGAGCGCTTCACAATGCTGCGATCTTCCATTCGGGGGATAATGTTGAAGGAATAAAAATTCTTCTCGAGAATGGAGGCGATCCGAACTCGACGAACCATGGCTTTGGAGCTATGACCCCTTTCCAAATGCTCGTGTATCGGAATCATAAGATTACTGCCGTTAATTTATTCTTACAGCACGGAGCAAAGGTCGATCTATCCAATGAGTTCGGAGGGTCTCCTATGCACTATCTTGGGTTTACGGGCGACAATGAGGACATGGATGTGTTGACCGCCCTCATCGAAAATGGCGGAGATGTAAATGCCAAAGATACGAGTGGAGAAACTCCATTACATTTTTTGGTGCGGCGCCGTGATCCTCCACTAGATTTATTGAGAGGATTTATTGCAAAGGGAGCCAATGTTAATGAAAATGATAAGGAAGAGCAAAGTGAGTATACCAAGATCATTGTTCCGGACAAACAATAACACATCATCAGAACCGCTATACGAAGTGTGTACATCTGGAAACGTTGAGGCTGCCAGAATCCTTCTTGAGGCTGGATCAGAGATACATGCCGCAGATGTGGGTATTGTATCCTTCTCCACCGATTTTGCTAATCTTTGGACTTTCAGCTGCAAGGTACTACTGCATTACATGCAGCTGCGACTGGTGGCCACACCAAAACGTGCCAGCTCCTGATAGAGACCTCCGCAGCAGACATGACGAAGCTCGATAAAAGGAATCGAACCCCTTTTCTCCTCGCTTGTGGTAGTGACAATCCAGAAACGCCTCTTTACCTAGCAACCCAGATCAAAGAACAAGATTGCTCTATCTTTGCCATGAGAACAGATACCGGGAAGACGCCATTAACGAAAGCCGCCGCCAGAGGCCACACCGAGGTCGTGAAGATGCTTCTAAAAAAGCCAGACGTCGCGAAAGAGATCAACGAGCAAGACAAAAAGCGACTCAACACCCCCCTACACGTCGCATCTATGAACGGGTCTAAAGACATCGTAGAGCTTCTCCTACAGCATGGCGCCTCAACCACCATCCTGGACAAAAGAGGAAATACCCCCTTCAACGCAGCTTGCCGACGCTGGGCTCAAAGCTCCTCTAATGACGCCGGAGCACTAATCCTACTCATGGATCAAGAACCCCTAGATTCTTTACTAGAAAATAAAGATCTCTTGAATACAGCAGCTATGAAAGGCAATATTCCCGTTCTAGCGAAGTTGTTGGATAATGGCGCCAGTCTTAATCATCAAGATGAGCATGGTTGGACGCCGCTACAATTGGCATCTCAGTATGGACATACGGATGCAGTGAAGTTGCTTTCGGAGAGGGGAGCCGTGGTGGGGAGGAGACCTACACGCTGGAAATGTGATCTCGAGACCGTCAAGATTTCAGAGGACGGGAAGACCGTGGAGTATATTGCATTAGGTCAGATAACACCCCTAATCCCCCTATCCCTTTCTCCCCTAACCATGAACCAGACCGCAACGAGACGGGCGTGCTAAGCGACCATCCGATCCCCGCGGGCGTGAAGAGATACTACTACGAAATCAGCATCACCGAGCCCGGCGGCGAGAAAACCGATCCGTAAGCCTACCTCTTTCCCCCATTCCCACTTCCCTACATTCCCTCCTCCTTTCCAATCCATTCCCGTGAATCAATACAGAATCTCCTAACAACGCCCAGAATCCTCGGTCTCGGCCTCTGCAACCCCCCCGCCAAAACCACCTCCTGGATGCCCGGGTGGCCGAACAAAACATCCGGCGGCGCGCCGTCCTGGGGCCACCACGGCGACGACGGCAGACTGTTCACCTCGGCCCCATCCTCCAAAATCAGTGAGCATTTGGAATTCGCGCATTTTGGACACGGCGATGTGATGGGCTGTGCGGTGGATTTTGAGCGGGGTGAGATTTTCTATACGCGCAATGGTGAGAGGTTGGAGACGGCGTTTAGGGACGTGAAGGGGAGGTTGCATCCGGTTATCGGGATGGGGGCGAGGTTGGAGGTTAGGGCGAATTTTGGGGAGGATGTTGTCGGGAATCCGTTTAGGTGGGCGAAGGCGAATACGAGTCTGGGTGGCTGGGTGGATTAGGATTGGTGGTGTAGGTGTCTTGATGGTATATTGGTTTGGGGAGGATATTTATGTGTGAGAAGTACTTGCAATTCGATATAAGGGAATTTGAAATATTAAGCTGGATCCTCTTGGGATTCGTCGTTTCCCTTCTTCCTTACCCCCCTTCTCCCTCACCACCTCCACTAAACCATCTTTTTAACCATCCACACCCTCCTCAACCCATTTTCCTCCGCCCTCCTCGTTTCCCTATACCCCCTCTTCTCATAAATCCTCAAATTCCTCTCCATCTTCTCATTAGTATGCAACCTTATTTCCCCAACCCCCCCTTTCCCCTCCCCCATCCCTACCCTCGCCCTATCCTCCGCAAACCCCAACAACCTCCTCCCAACCCCCATCCCCTGCGCTTCGGGCGCTACAGCTATATTCTCTAGATACAGCGCGTGTTCCGAGGGGAGCGGGATGAGGTTGATGAGGCCGAGTATCGTGTTGTCGGGAGAGGAGATGATGTAGAGCTGGCTCGCGGTGATGGAGGATAGGTAGTCGGCGGACATGGGACCGGGGGGTCGGCCGATGAGGGGAATGTAGGGCGAGTAGGCGGCGTGGATTAGGGATTGGATGGCCGGGAGGTCGGTAGGGGTAGCGAGGCGGGGTTGCTGGGATGACATCGTGGGGTGGTGGTGAGGGAGTGCGGCTGGTGCTAGGGATGGGGATGGAAGATGGGGGTTTTTTTGATAATGGGGCGTTTTGGTTGGTGTTTGGGGAAGAAGGGGTTGGCGGGAGGGGTTATGTAGATGTTTGGAAGGAAGGGGAGATGAGTCACGGGTGGATGAAAAGTGGGGTGGAGTACTGAAAAATATATATCTACGGAGTGAATAAATGCAGCTTCGAGGCGTGAAAGCATATGAAACCAACTTTGGTTCTATTTTGGGTTTGGGATAAGAAGGAAATAAACATATTTGAATGCTCGTGAGTAGTGGGGAAAATCTTAAATGTAAGTTGAAGTTCAGGACTCGAGGGGATATTTAATATACATAAGAAGTGTTCGTCACAGTTTGGATGCGCAGGAATAAATAAGGTCGATAGATCTTGAATGCTTGATATTTGGTGACACTTTTAGTGGCTCATCAGCCGTCTAACAACATGACAAACCGTCCCCAGCAGGGGTTCAAAGCTAACGATGTTCCAGCTAGCAAGCTATATCACCGACCATCCAGATATTTGATCCAAAATGATACTCTAATTAGAGCCCTCGTTGCTCACAACTTGGAGAATTCGGGGGGGCCAATGCCCATGCTAACCTTCGTCTCCTGGTCTCATTACTCTTCATGCCTTCTTCATGAATTTCTTGATATGACTTGAATGCAACTCCTCCACAGCCGGAATAATCAAACTCTCAATCTCCATCTCCGGCTCTCCCTCCGGCAACTCCTTCGGATCCAACGGTCTATCACCCACTTCCCCACCACTAGCGGCAACACCAACCATATTCTCCACCCCACTAATTGTCTTCTTCCTCCTATGTCTTGGAACCCTAATCCACTGATCTTTCTGCCCCGGCGCCACGAACACAACCTCCCATTTTCTCGTCGACAATAGATTACCAATGACGAGATGATGTTGATACCTATCCAGCGAATACTGCGCTTTATGTAGTAGAATCTCCGGGTCCGTTTCGAGTTTGAAAGATACGATCATGCCTTCTGGCGCCCATCCATCGACTAAATTCTTAAGGAATTTAGGGACAGGATCGAGATCTACGATTAAGCGTTTGCTCCGTGGTACTGAGGGTGCGGAATCGAAGTTGTCAAAGGTTTCCTCGTCTTCTTTTTCTTTCTCTAGTTCTTTGGCTTCTTCCTCTTTTTGGGTGGCTGTTTCAGCGGCGTTTGTGGATTGGATTTTGTGCTCTACCATTCGTTCAGGAGGTACAAAGAAATCAGAGACGGCAGCTGCGAGGTAGAGGAGGCCGTTGGGGCCTAGAGGACGCATTAATTGAGCGATTGCGCGGAGGACGAAGAGGTAGTCATTTATAGTGGTAAAAGGTAGGGTGAGGAGGAGATTTTTGTCCTTGGCGGAATTGTATTGTCGTAGAACTTTCAGCATCTTTTCTCGGTATTCTTCGTTTGCGACTACACTTCCGTCGGGACCCTCGTGTAGAAAGTCGAGGAAACAATCTGTGGCATGGCTGTAATGGCGGGAATATGGGAGGAGACTGAACTGTCGATGGAGGAATAGGACTGCGTATCCAGATTCGAGGAAATATTCTGCGGATGTAGCCCCTCGTGTGCCCGCACTGAAGTTGTCTATAAATCGTACAGTTTGCCTTTCGAGAGGAACTGTGGTCCCTCCAGATGTTACCAAGACTACACGTCTGCCAGCAGACGCGTGAAAATCTATGAACTCCTTCGCGAGGGCAGTGTGCTTTTCGAGCGCTGCTGGAGCGGGATTTTCACCGAAATAATCAGATTCGGCAATCTCGTGTGTGTTCTGTCGGGTAAGCTCTAGTTTCGAGGAAGAGGATGACATTGTATAGACTGATGCTTGGGAGAAAATGGAGGATGTAGGTGAGGAAGGCCTTGAGTCTGGAAGGTTGAAAGAGAGGGTGAAGGTTGAGGAGGATGGCGGGTTGGACGTTTTGGGCTGCGGGAAGGTGGGCTGATGTTCCTCACTTCGAGCACAACGATGGCAAGTCTGCGGATCCATGGTATCAGTCATATTGTAGATAGGAATCCGAAAGCAAAGGAAAGGAAAACTATTATACCTCGAGCCGGCCCGCGGTTCTCTTGGGGTAATCAGAGCCTCGGTCAAAGGTCTTGGGCACACACGTCTCACTCTCAGGGCGATTCGGATCCCGGTTGAGGAGAGTGCTGTAGGGCGAGTATTTCGCCCAGTCGAGTGAGGGATTAATGAGAGCCTCTGGATTCTTTTAACCTTACTTCACGTTGCCGTTATCATCGCCTTGATTTGTTTGCTTGTTGACTATGTTGTCCCCCAGCACCCCGGATTAAGGGACCCTTCGTCGGCGTTGTTTCACGCCGTTGCTCACTGTGAGGCGAGCCGATTATGACGTGGGAACCGAGGTACTAGTAATCCCATGTTTTGTCGCACATTATGGTGATGAGGTAAGGAGAAATGCTTCTTTTTGTTATATATATTTATATACACATTTATATATATATATTTATATAGTCACACATTATGGCGATGAGGTAAGTAGAGATGCTTCTTTTTGTTATATATATAAATTTTATATACATATTTATATACATTTATATATGTACATTTTTATATATACATTTATATACATAAATTTATATATATTTAAATTTATATACTCGCAATCGAAGTTCTAGAGACTCTTCCCCGTTGAATGCAGCGAGTAGAACCGTATTTGTGTTTGTAGCCCCAAGATATATAGAGAGTATCAAAAGCCTCTGAGAAATTCGGAGTGCCGTCCGCGACCGCGATCTACTAGCAGCAGCACACACTGGGGCGGAGATATCTCCGTCAGTTGCAACAACATCATGTCTCGTTAGGCTCTGCGTGAAACACAAGGAATAAACAAATCATGAGAATTTCCATCTGCGGGTACAATTACATCATGACCATCTGTATTAGGTATTGCCAGTGGCTTTTCCATGGCCGAACACACTATTCTTGCCCACTAAACAGGGTTGCAGACCCCCCTAAAATCCCCCGTTTCTCTACCACGCCACGGAAGCAGCTGCCGTCCAGTGACGACTTTCCTCTCATTCCAGCATGGAATTTTCAAATTCGCATCCCCCAGCCCTAGCTAGCACTTCATACACGTTACCTCATTAAACAATCTCTTGTGTGCTTTTTATGTTTAAGCCTTTCCATTTCTATGATCACTTCGTTCCATATACCCTGAACCGGTCATGCTTTTTGCAATGGCAGTTGGAAAAAACCCCCCACAAACGTCTTTAATGTCATAATCCTACCACGTGTGTTACCTGGCAGAGGATGGCCTGACGTTGACGCTGTAGCGACGATAGCCAGCCCGTCCCTCAGATCCCACGTTCCTAATAATTCGCCTTCTCAAAAAGACGCTCACGGGCCCTTCTAATAAGACATACTTCAGTCCCCTCCCATGCATCCAATAGCTCTATTGGCCATCCCTATATCTGATGCCCGAACGAGAGAAACGCGGACGCGGACGAGGTCGTGCCAAACGCCCGCGGACGGAAGGCCCTCCACGTGATGTACCTCAAAGTCAGGGCTTCAGGAGCTCAACTCAACCCTCAAACGTCTCCCCGACACAGTTTTTTGAAACGGTGCTGTCGACCAGCCCACCCGTTCGATCACTGTCAGCCATTGCCTCGGCCCCTGGTCAACCGTCTGAGCAACCTCAAAGCCCCGCGTCGCGTGCTCCACCAGGAAAGGTTGCGATACCTGCCCTAAGACCTCCACAATCCTCTGAACCTTCTGGAAAAGGATCCAGAAAAGGAAGGACATCACACGCATGTAACCATTGTCGGAAAGCTAAAGCAGGATGTACCGGCGAGCAGCCTTGTCAGAGGTGCAGGAATGCCAATATTCCGTGTGTTTATGGCGATGGAAAGCGTGTTAAAGATCGAAAGTGCGTTCCATGTTCTCAACCGGGACTCCGATTGACATTTCACAGGCGCATGACAAATTTAAGCCGAAAATCGAATTCCCTCTACCAGCATAGTTCCAATGTAGCAGATGCCCTAAGCCAAATTCAACACAATGCCAACCTTTCCATGGACGAAATCAGGGCGGCAATTGACCATATTTTATCTATGGTTGGCAAAAAGCTCTATACTTGATGCTCTGCTGATTCATTTCAGGCTCCAGAACTACTATCCGACGATGAAGAAGGCTCCGATGTTGCTTCTGCTCGACTGTCGTCCGAGGATGTGGGAGAAGCGGACGCCGACGCGGAAGTTGGCTCTACCGGCTCGATTGATGTAATCAATGTTGACGCTGATCAAGATGATACCCGAGGCACCGGTCATATGGGGAAATCTTCAGCTGTTGCATGGGCAAAACGGACTGCAGACGAGTATGAGAAAGCTGTTGGAAAAGATACGACGCTCGGACATGATGGCAATGGCTTGACACTTGCGTCTTACCATACTGAAGAAGGAGACCTCGAGGATGTGGATACGAGCAATGTCAATCCGTACGACTGGCCAGAAGTAAAATTGGCAGATGCTCTCGTCCAGTCTTACTTCGCACATGTCCATGATCCCTTTCCGATATTGGACAAATCCAATTTCATGAAGACTTATCGTGACTTCAGAAGGGGCTCAAGTGATATCTCAAAACAAGAGGCTATTTGGCTAGGAACCTTGAATTGCGTCTTTGCCATCGCGGCTGTTCATGCTCATCTTACTAGAAGCGAATTCGAAGGACATCATTTCGACCATCTCATATATAGTGCCAGGGCAAAACGGCTTTGCATGGATGAGGGTTTATTATACCAAAATGCTCGAGTGTCACTAGCACGCTGTGCCGGCTTATTAACCCTATATTATATTACAACAGGAAGATTGAACAGGTATGACTAGAACTCTTTTCAAACTCACTCAACTGAGCGAGCTAGGGCCTGGACACTATGCGGAGCAAACATAAGACAAGCACACACTTTGGGTCTCCACGTTCGCAGCGAAGCGAAAGAGCTCTCAGATCTCGAAAAAGAGCAACGCGTTCGCCTTTGGTGGTCCCTCTACTCTCTGGAATGCTTACTAGATGAGCTTACCGGCCGACCAAGTTGTGTATCAGATCGAGACATCAGTACACCTCTGCCAGTGAACATCGACATCGAAGATTGGGATCCAGCTAAGGACTTATACAAACGCAACATTAGCCCTGCAGAGAAACGCCCCGGTAGCAGACGAGGCTCACATAGTAAGATTAGTGTCCATTTTCTAAATATTTTGCTAACCGACAGGCGGACGACCTGCCGCTACGTATCAAATGCCAATCGGCGTCGTTCACCCCCTCACGTATCACTTCCCTGTAGTCGAACTCCCCCTCACCTCATCAACCTACTTCATCTACCGCATACAACTCTCTATCATCTCCCACGAAATTGTCACCCAGCTCTACTGCGCCGCCTCCATAAAACAAAAATGGATAGAAGTCCAGGAGACCATCCATCGCATCGACCGGCGCCTCCTAGCATGGCGCGACTCCCTCCCTTCTGAACTTGACATTGATTTCGATAACTGGTCCGCGCCTGACTTCTCTAACGAATACACACATCCAAGACTAGGTCTTGCGATGCTATGGAATAGCTCCCGCATGATACTTTTTAGACCTTGCTTATGTAGATGGGAGGGGCGAATGGTGGGACTAAGTGAAAAGGCCAGAGACTTCAACCAAGCAGGCGTGGAATCTTGTGTACACTCCGCCCGCAAAATGATTACCCTGCTCAGCCTAACCGCCCATTCCGTCCAACGTCTCTACTCCATCTCCCCTTGGTGGAACACCCTGCACTACCTATGCGAAGCCCTTTCCGTCCTCATGCTTGAAATGGCATTTCGGGCTCAACATATGCCGAATGAATCTGCGTATATTTTAGAGGATGCAAAAAAGGGCATTCGCTGGTTATCGATGATGGCTGAGCAAAGTGTGAGTGCGAGGAAGGCGTGGGAGATTTTCGATAGTCTCATTAGGCATGTGGCACCGATGATCAAGTGGAGTGTGTTCGATTTAGCGACTGAGGCGCCGGTTCCTCTGGGGTATAACTGGCGACGTTTTAACACAGCCAATCTTCCAGATCCACGGCAGCAACCATCTCTCACGCAAAGCAATCTCGACGAACTGAATACGTTCCAATCCACCCAACCCCCACCTCAACAGCAGAGTCAGGCGTGGTCAGCGCCTCAGGACCAAAATCTTGGATACCTGACAATGCCTTACGGTAATCAAACACAATTCCACCAACCCATGGAACAATTCGCATCAAACCCCCTCAATAGCCCAACTGCTTTCCAACAATTCTCAAGTATCGGTAATGTGCATGGGCATTACGATGATCCATGGCACCATGTGTTTGAATTTACGACCGCGGCTGAGAGTATGGGGCTAGTGGCGCCGCACTATGAAATGACGACGCAACCGTCGTCGACTGCGGATACGGGGGGATTTTATAATCAGCCCGCTTTTGATACCCGGATGGTGGGGTTTCAGATGGGTGAGGGGGGACAGGGACAATTACCGCAGGAGCAACAGCAGCATCAGCATGGATTCGGAGAGGGGGCGCAAGAACAAGGACAAGAGAGGGGGTTTGGATTTTAGAAGCGGTGTTCTTGAGTAGGGTGAATACTTAATAATTAAACTGTAAGGAGACAACATTGATCAATGCCCATGATCGAACCAGCAAACCAAGAATCACCTGAGTTATTCAAACACCTAGCACTACTTTCTCTAGTGAGCAACAAGAGCTGCGCGTCCCGGAATTACGAAGTATGTAGATTTTTCCCAGTCAACAGTTGCTGCCAAAATGTCCGCATTATAAATCACAATTTGACGAAGCCAGTAACGTAGCGTCGTGGGGTAGCGAGATCGATGGCGACATTCTCCAGGTTCATGGTGCGTCACCATTAAGCTCAATAGGCCCAGAGATAAATACACCTTTCATTCTGGTTTTAAACTATTATTAACCCCTCGTCATACAGATATACAAGTACAAAATGGTATCCGATAAATTCTACGCAATCGTTGCCGGGGTCGGCCCCGGGACGGGGCGATCAGTAGCTATCCGATTCTCGTCAGCCTACCCGGTAGTTCTACTAGCTCGTCGACCGGAAAGCTATAATGATGTCGTTACCGAGATCAACAAGGCCGGTGGCCATGCCATCGGCATTACAGCCGATGCAACGGACGAGGCTTCCATCGTGTTGGCGGTTGAAACCATCAAGAAGGAACTCCCTGGCTTCAAGCTCGCAGCTACGGTGTATAACGTTCGACCTAACTCACGACCAAGCCGCAAACCCTTCCTAGAACTGAATCTAGAAGACCTGGATGCCAGTCTCAACGGCAACATGTATGTCCAATCCCACGAAACGCCCCTTTACATACCCTCCTATGTCTCTAACCGAACCTCCCCACTCTAGCCGCGGCCTCTTCAACTTCGCTCAAAGCGCAATACCCCTCCTTCTCGCATCTGTCGACAGTTCTCCCCAACCCCCAACTCTCGTCGTCACGGGCGCGACAGCTTCGATCAGGGGATCCGCAAAATGGTCCGTTATCGCGGCGGGGAAATCCGCGCAGCGCATCCTCACGCAGTCGTTGGCACGAGAGTTCGGTCCCCAAGGTGTACATGTCGCTCATGCTATTATCGATGGCGGTATTGATGTCCCGGATCCGAAGATTTATCCTCCTAGGAATGATGAGACTCCGGATGGGAAGATCGGTCCGTACGCAGTAAGTGACCTAGTTATCTCATGTTGCTAAAGTTGGAATGTTGATGTGTGGGAAGATTGCGGAAAGTTACTGGTATCTGCATACACAGCATAAATCGGCTTTTACCCAGGAATTGGATTTGAGACCTTATGTTGAGCATTTTTAGGTAAAGCTGGCAACAAAGGATCATGTAGATGAGCCTTGATGGATGGTATCCAGCTTCCTGGTAAATTTGAGGCTTGAATCTTTGCATAGATTGGAAATCCGCAGTCTGTCAAAGGAGATATTTGAGAAGAATTTTGATCTTGTTTCGTATCTCAATCATTATTGACTGTCATGTCGATGTGATCTCGTTTGATAGCCATGGATTTGAGAAGCAGTCTCGATCTATGTACTACATGCAGCCATTTTGATGAAGCTCGTTCCGCGCACAGCTATCCTTCACGATCTGGGTCAAACTCTGACCTAACCTCGTAGTTTTACTTGCGAGAGAAGTACTTAAGCTCGCTGCCCAACGTGGCTTGTAGACCGGTCCAGATACCCCTGGGTGTAAGGATGTGGAGTGCACGCCTCGGAGGCCGTATACGCGGTAATTGTAATTGAGATCTAGAATTCGGCGGTTTTGGTTTGGCCGTACGCTATGAAGGGTCGTATTCTCCTTCAAGGCTGAGGTTATCCCCAGTGGATTGAGCTCTAGCGATAGGATGAGGAGGAGACGAATATAATGCGGGATCAGAACTTTGAAGTGCTACTCGCTAGGCGGGTGGGTAGCAAAAGAGTCGTTAGAGTTGAATTAATGAGGTGATTGACGGCAGATTGTAGTTCAAAGCCATCGGTCGACTTAGTCTTGGGTTTTGCCATGATAGCTGTGATGTTCAGCTGAGGTCTTCGGCAGAAAGTAATTGGATATCTACCGGCATGATTGATTAAGAAGTTTAGTTTCTTGCTCTTGCTGAGAGTGGAGATTCCCCAGCAGCCCTTTTCACCGATTTGAGAAATTCCATGTGCATCTCGATAACTCGAGAAGACGGAGTACCAGTGGCATGCATTGCTCTAGCTGTCTCCACGCCGATATCGTTCGTCCCTCCGGTGATCAGCAATACTTTGTCGGCCCATTAAAGCGCACGCTTCTCGTCGCGAAGTATCTGAAGCGCCTTAGGTTGCGCGTCCCCGGGTCCGTTTGGAGTTGCGTAAGCGTCTTCATAAGGGTTGTGAGTTGTGATCTGAGTCCAGCTGAAACTGTGTATGATTTTGGAGTCCAGTTTTGTCTTCTTTTCCAGAAGGATGAGCACCTCCTTTATAATCCGACTCAATTCTATGAGAGGGGAGAGATAGCGGACTGGATGTAATGTCTTGTGGATTTATTTCGATAAAGTCCGAGATTGTACAGTAAATGACGTCGCCCAATATTCCATACAGATCCATAGCTCGTTCTCGAAGTTTTTGATGCTTAGAAATGCAGGAGCTTTTCCCTGGCCAGTTCGAAGCCATATTGTAGGGAGAAGGTACGTAGAGCGGACAGAGCGGACATGGTGTCTGCTCCCCACTCACTACCAACGTTAGAGAAGCAGAGCAGTGTAGTTCTATGGATTTCTATCAAGTTGGGTGATTCCGCTTTTACCCTTCAGTAATAAGTCCAAGTATTTCTTATATGAAAGGGAAAGTAGTCGTAGTTCGGTAATAATATTTTCTGCCGGAACGGAGGGAGTTGGAAAGTTTCCATTAGACTTAGTACGTTTCTATGAAATTCGAAGGTCGATTACCTAGAACACATTAGCTACACATTATCTTTGGTGATCATAGAATAGCTGGGAGTTAGCTTATCGCAGAATACTTTTGAGACTATTGGTAGGGGGGGAGGCTAAAGGAATAAAAGCTTTGTATAGGAATGAATCTTTTGAGGAATTGATTGGGGAGATTTGTGTGTCTCTGGCCACCATATTTCTAGGATTCGTGGAGATATATATATAGTTGTGAGATAACGCGGTGCCGAACAAGGAGGAGGGGATCTTTTGCATTGAAAAAGAGGCTAACTGATAATATATCGCTGAGAATGATCATTCAAATGTAGAAACAAGAACTCGTGTTTCGCTCGACGAGCAATTGCTCTAAAAGATAATGTCCCAAATCTTGTTAGACAATACAAGTTATCTCCCAGCTACTGATTAGGGGTTCTCACCCTCGCTTTACTCCCCTTGGAATAGACTCTACGAGATTCAGAATCAAGAGACCCCTAGCAATGTGCGTCAAGTTGGGATTGCGCGTTTCTTCCTTTCACAAACTCTTACGGCCGTACCATGATTACCTCGACTGCAGCGCACCGTATCAATGTGAGCCCACCCTCTGTGATTGGCAATTCATCAAAGGGGCCCTAAGCTTACGACTGTATTGGGACTAGCATGTATGCAGTCAGTATTGAGTATAAATATGAAAGACTATCATTGGTCTTAGCGTTGTTCAAAATCCGAAATATCTGCACAAGCTTACGAGGCTCTGCCAAATCTTTGCTTTTTTCGTGCAACCTCGTACAGCTTGCCTCTAATATATCAGACCAGCCTAACCCAGCCCATCTGGCTGTGCATTTTCTCAGCCTTAGATGGCGCACATGGCAGGATTACCCCGAAAGCTTGGCCACCTCGAAAATAACTCCCAATGCACTTTTCCTCAGCCTCTCTATTCCTTCTGAGCTGATAAAATATTTATCAGCTATTTTCAAAACTAGAATAAACTACTCAAACTTACAGCGAGAAGGCGTAAGAGCCTATACAAGCTCGTATGAGGATCCTCAAGGCACAGCTTGAGCCTTAAGAGAAGTCCTTGACGACATCAACAACCCTGCAAATGAGCTTCAACCTAGAAAACTCAAAAATAGAAACCTGCACAGCTTCAATCCTACGACAAAGTTAATCCTGCGAAAAACTCAGCACGATGTTTACAGTCCCAACGAAAAGGTATATAGAGTAAGTGAAAGTCTCCCAAGTTCCCCTTCATCATCAACACAAGCTCACTATCAACACTTCATCAACATCAAAAGCATCTCAACACTACAACAACCCCCCTCTTTAAAACCACAAGCATGGTTCAATTCACTACCACTTTCATCACTGGCCTCTCCCTCGTTTTCATCGCTCAACCAATCCTCGCCTGTATGGTAGATGGGGCTCCAATTGCTGCAAATGCCATATTTGATGGCAATGAGGGCAAAAGGTCCATCGAAAACGCCGCACCGGCAGACGGAGTTGCAGCCGCAGCACCAAAGGAGGCTAGAGGAGAATTCATTGAGAAAGCAAAGCCAGTAATAAAGACCGGTTTGAAAGTCGCTTCAAAAGTAGCAGAGGAAGTCCTTAAACGTGATGAGGATGGTGGCAAAGGATCCGTCGACAGCGCCGCACCAACACCAGGAGCTTCAGCAACAGCACCCAAAGAAGCCAGAGGCTTTTTGAAGTTAGGAGAGAAGATATTGAAGGCCGGTGTGGATACAGCGGAAAAATACGTTCCACAGAAACAGCAGCAGCCTGCACAGAAACGTGGGAAGACGGAAGCGGGGAAGCCCACTACCAGTGATCATACCCACGAGGGTTCCCACGCCGACGAAGATCACTCTCACGCCCACGAAAGCTCTCCAGCCAGTGGAGCTTCATCAAGCTCTGGAGAAATCGCAGCCGGTAGCAGCCACTCTAGTCTAGCACTGGGGGCAGCGGCAGCACCTAAGGTAGCTAGATCAAAAGCAGGAAATGTTGCTAAGAAAGTAGGCAAGGGTGTTCTTGGTTTTGTTGAGGACGTTATTAAACGTGATGAGGGAGCAGCAGGAAAGCCCACTACCGGTGACTCTTAATCAAGCCCTGAAAGAGTAGCAACCGGTGTGCAAGCTAGAGGTCTAGAGAAGGTACTAGCAAAGTCTGTTGATAGGATTACGGAGTTCGCGGCGGATAACCTCCTTTGAAATTTAGCAAAAGTTTTGTTTCATCGGCGTTTTGATTTTGGGGATCAGAAAAGCTTTGCCTTGTTATTTTATTTGCAACATGTTCTTTAGGCGTTGGTTGTTATGTTTGTTTTGTTTATTTTGTGCCTTGTTTTCGGCGCTCATTCTACTTGCTCTCAACCCAAATGATCAAATTCTGTGCTTCATGCCTCTTCCGTATTGGGATCAAATCCCGTTTTTCGCGCTTTTTCAGTTTCGCCAATCCAGCTTTCTATTCTCAGATCATCAGCTACGGACCACTGGCAGTTGAAGCTCTTAGGATTAGGAAAGCCATGCCAACCCTCCAATACTCCCTTCACACGAGTCAAAAAGCCATGTACGTCGATAGGCTCACCCTCTACCAAGATTCCAGAGACGCAGACTAAATGCCATACCAACGGAAGCGCATTCCCTTTTGTAAAGACCGAACATCTGCTATCGACGCCACCATTTTGGTCAAATGCCTCTTTCAACTCTTTTATAGGACGCTGCGGGTAGATGTTTATCCCTTCGATCTCCTGATATTTTTCAAACCATGCGTTAGGGGTATCACGACTTGAGAGCGCCCGTGATCCAATAGAAGGGTGCTGACCATAATAGCCAAGAACCTCTGCTCGAACGTTTCTATTTTTGGGACTTCAAAAGGTCAGCAAACTCAATTCTTATAAAGATCCAAGCATATACTAAATATGTTCATGATTGAAGATGGACCAGTAGATTAGGGTTTGATCAACAAGGGACAGGTGAAGGACTCTTACTCATGAAAAAGATAACACAAAGTCTCTTTAAAAGGACCCTTTGGAAAACGATATGGAAATTGTGTTGGCGGAAGCATCGACAAATTAATAAGTTCAACAGCATTCTTTGTAGGGAAGGTGTCCTCCATTCGACAGGTGATCTTCCAATTGATTTTCCCCCATTCATTCAATGCTTCTTCAGCAATTGCCACTGCCTGATTCTTCTCTACAGCTGGTATAACCACATTCAATTGCCACTGCTTATTTTCAGAGTTTTCAGGCAGCAAATTGACACCGCACGTATATACCGCGCCGCAGCGCTCTCTGAAATTGTTCTTTAGGTCTGGAAGATGACGGTGTTCATATTGCACTCCGTCTAGGCTCTTCAATATTTGGGACCGATAAGTAGAACTTTTATACCAAGCATCGCCCTTCAGGAGTGGACCGGTAACTTTGACTTGTAGTCTCCCCAAACTAAATACACGTCAGTGCCTAGAATTGCAAATAAACCAAGGAATACTCACGGCAGCAAGAGAATCTGACACTGAGGTTTGGGCGATTGCGATGGCTTTGTATTTGAGGGCTTCTTCTTCTTTAGAGGAGGAGCCAAGCCATCTGGGGTTTGAGCGTCGGCTGGACGTTTAACACCAGCAGAGTTTTGCAAAGAGGTGGATCCAGTGCCAGCTCTGGAGAATATCAGGTTCTGGAGTTCGGCCGGAAGGGCATTGATGAGTGCCAAGTTGAAAATAAGTAACATAAAATTTAGACGCATAATCAAGGAAAACGAAGAACAATTCCGACAGAAAGCAACCAGGCTTGGGATGCTCTTAACTTGTAGATTTCAGACAAATCCGTCAATACGAAGGATTGTGGCTTCAAGGTCAAATCCTCCATCCTGCCCACTAAAAATTGGCTAGTAGCAGTGAAAATCTGGCTCGCCAGAAATTCATTTCATATAGCGACACACTCTGTAGGAAATGCTAAAACCTTAGAGATCTGGGACCTGGAGGGTCTGAGATTTCGCGAATGCTTCTTTTTCTAGGGTCACGTCCTTGCTAAGCCACTGAAGAAAATGTGCATCTTGTTTGAGAGGAGCGCTAATGTGTGGCTGTGATTGGATTCATTGAGGCTGATGAATCCTTCGATCATTTTAGCCCTACCCGCATGACGCAACCCAAAATTTATTAAGCTAAGCACCGCCATTCTCACTCAATAGAGTTCACTTCCTCAGAAGGTGGAAAAGAATCATGATGCGGAAGATTACGAAACTCAGGGCTAGGGTATTTAAAAGGGACTACTTATGTTTACTTCCACGATTAAAATCTCTATTACGATGGAGATAACAGCACTAAAGGATGCCAAACACGTTAGCGACAACAAGACATACAACAATGACTATTGATAACATTTCTAGCGTTCTCAATGAATATGGGATACTCAAATCTCTTTCCTTTTGTATCGTCCGTGTAGCGGAAGCCCAGATTAAATACTGCATAGCAGCGACAAAAGCTGATCATTTGACGTGGCCAATCGGACGTCTGGCCCATTTATGTGCCTCGTATCACCTTACTAGTCGTAGGGTTTCACTTCAGCTGCGTCAATACAGCAGCCACCGTTTCAGATATCCATATAATCCAGCGACTGCCCATAGTTGCCTTTTTGTCCCTTCTTTTTTGAAGGCGCGGCAAAACATCCGTGCTAAGGATACACTATCTACTGGTATTGATATTGATGAAAAGTTCAAGGCAAGTGAAATGCTGAAAGCCTATAGGAGAATCAAATCAGGCCTTCGTCCTTGATGAACAAATATGGGCAGCGTCCTCATGAGCGCTGTGTGGTTCTCCATTGTCAAACTTACCAACTACTTCACGACAATCTCTCTCCAACCTATCCATGGAATTGTAATCCCTCTGATGACATTCGCTCTGAGATCTGTCCACCTTCAGAATATCAGATCTCTTCATGGACTTTTGACGCGGGAGGAACCGGCGGAAGATGACCCAATACTCGAGGTAATACGTCTCGGCCAGAATGTTGAAAAATCTCTCTTGGATGGGCTGGTATTCTTCATTCCGTTTGTTTGGATTTTTAAGAAGCCCTGGCGCTGGCTTGCTCTATGTGTAATACCGCGTCTCTGCATTCCAGCTATCACAACCTATCTATTCTTTCACCTAGCTCCTATCCAACCTGGTCTTGGTCGCCGCAGTCTCGGGCTACTGCTCGACAATTGGGACACTAGGTGCGCAAGCCGAAGGGACTCCGTGTTCTCAGCCCAACTCAGCACCGAAGATGCCCAAGTCTCAGTGTACAAATACACGGCTCTCGAAGTACCCAAACCCGAAACGCCCGAGAAGGAGATCCGACTAGTTCAGATCACAAGAGACAGTATTTCTTCAAAGCTACAATACAGCCTCGTGAAGGTCACAATACCTAACAAGGAATACCCATATGACGCGATATCTTACACGTGGGACGGCCAATTTCTTGATCGGGACCTAGACCTTTTGGTGGGGAACACGCCCAAGCGGATTAAGACTAGCAGGAACGTGAAGGAAATCCTCGCAGACAGATCTCCATCCCGAGGTACCACGTATCTGTGGATCGACGCCCTCTGCATTAACCAGAAGGACGAGGCGGAGAAAAATGCGCAGGTTAGCATAATGGGGACTATCTACCGGTCAGCACGCCGGACGCTCATCTGGCTAGACAATAAGCTCGCAGCAACACCCAAGCAGCCGAGGCCGCTACCGTCAGACCTAATCCCGATCTTGATACTGTTCACTGTCTGTCGGCTTCTGAAGGAGCACTGCTCAGACAGACCCAAAGTAATCATCGGCTACGCCATCAACCTCCTTAAACCTTACTTCTGGGATCGGCTACAGCGCTTTATCAGCCACCCATACTGGACCCGGGTCTGGATTATCCAGGAGATTGCCCTTGCCAACGGAGTAGATATTCAGTATGGAGGGCAGGTTCTGAACTCTTTTCATATCGTCGAGGCCCTGCAGATTCTCTCAAATCCGCCTATCGAGGGAGCCATGCGCGGCTTGCAGGTGGCACTGCCCAATATTCCTCTCAATAGAGCCATGGCTTCGAATAGTACCGAAGCCGTGTCCCGAGTATTCAACATCGGGGTGCTGAGACAGTTCGGCCCCACGAAGCTAGAGACGGCTCTTGAGCTATCGTTTGAATCACACTGCCGATATCCGTTGGATAAAGTCTACGGTATCAGAGCCTTGATCTTAGGAGAGGACGATGAGACCAGCGAGCTTGCAAACTTGACAAGGCCAGGGCGCCACGATGGTTACATTAAGCTCTACACTGATATCACAAAGTACTTACTGAACCATAACCCGAACTTTGTCTTTGAGAGGTCTGGACTCGGCTGGTTCCACCTCCACAATAAAGCCCTCCCGACATGGGTGGTAAACCTCCCGATGGAAGGCAGCGCTGATGTCTTCAAGCTCCATGTCCGCCAACTTGAGGTCGACGTCCGGAGACGAGACTATTGTGCGGGTGGCGTGGCTCAATTCGCCCACAGCTTCCACGACGGCAATGATACCCATCTGCGCCTATCGGTCCTCCGGCTTTGCACGCTGTCATACCTCTCGGATTCTTGGAACCTATCCGGTGAAGTCGCACCCATCACGAGTTTCTTGAAGTCCTGCTTAGAGGAGCTCAAGGCCCACCACCACGAAACTACTTACCGCCCAACAGGCCAGCGCCGCTTCGAGGCATTTTGGCGGACTCTCATAGGCGACAAGGTCCGCGAGACACCATACAGCGAGTATGCGTTCCCAGCGCCAGCAGACTGGGAGACTAAATTCCAAGAGATGTGCTCGTCACCGTTAGTGAACCCGTTTAGCAAGGGGAGGACGATTGGCGATGCGTTACAGGATCCTCCTTTTGCAAACCAATTTCAGGTGTTTTGTTTGAGGCGAAGATTTGGGGTGATGAACGATGGGTATATCGGGCTGGTGCCAGATGGGGCGGAGGTCGGGGATGTGGTGGGTATAGTGCCGGGGATCAAGATACCTTTGCTGTTTAGAGAATGTGAAGGGGCAAGAAACGAGAGGATTGAGGGCAAGATGATGCAGCTTGTTGGTAGTTGCTATGTGCATGGGGTCATGAATGGAGAGGCGGTCATGAATAGGGTCGAAGTTGTCAGGGAGGAATATATTGTGCGCTAGTTCTCTCGATACTCAATGCTCAACATTGTGTGCATTGATTAAATGTACTAGCAGTAAATTTACTGGTAATAATTTTACTCAGAGTAACTTTACCAAGAAAATTTACAATTTGTAAAAATTACAACTACACGATTCTAACTAGCAAAATTACAGCTGGTAATTTTACTATCCGTAATTTCACTAGTAATGAATTTATTGCTAACAATTTTTTAGTAAATAATTTATACAAAGTCAATTACTAAAATTTAACGATTTCTAATAAAAAGGTGAGTAGATTTAAAAAGATTTGAGTTAAAGTCAAGTCAGGTCTAAGTCGCCCTAAGCAAAGACAGCGTGGGATCATGTGGCCAAAGGATTAGGTGTCAAGATTCCGGCCAAGAAACAGTGTGTCCAGAATTATTATAAGATGTTGTTATTATTTTTTAAAAAAAAGCCTAAAGCAATCCCAATGTGCTATTATTTGACACAGAACAAGAGTTTTCTATCTCAAGGGGAATCTTTTGAGAGTAGGGTGAATGCAGCATAGCAATAACTGAAGTATGCTGAAACTTCAAGATAAAGTCATGAGTAATCATAGGCAATCAAATGATTCCTTTTTGCTCTTTGGAGTAACATGTCCTGACATGCCACAAAACCATTTGCTCTTTTATCATAAAATCCTTATCTTTGAATGCAGACGTGCGTAAAAAAAATTGTAGTTTCTGCTAGCATCCACTGTCTTAGGTCTGGCTATGCAATTAAATTTTTATTACAGAATCATTATATCTTAGATGCAGATGTGCAACAATATTCGAGGATTAATATCAAGCAAGGCTTATCTGGGCCCAGGTTGCAATAAAACCAGAGAGCCGTTATGAGGGAGGCTTGTGTGAGATGCGGATGTGCAACTAAATTTTGAGGAGGGGATGGGACACACATAAAAGGTTCAGTGATATGAAACTCCCTAAGTTATTCATCGACACAAAGAAAAGGATGCCTTTCTAGGACACAAATTAACAAGGGAGCAGCAAGCAGAAAGGGCGATTTCAAGGATGTCTCATTTATTGCCACTGGTTCAACCTGACCAGCAAGTCCACCAAGTCCGGACTTGACTCTGGATTAATCGCAATGCTCTCTAGACTTTTATACATTGTTGTATCTGCCAATGTAACCTTCCTTAGCAACTTTGCTAGATAATCCATTGCAGTAGGCGTAATCTCCTTCAAACTCATGCTCTCCAAGAACTCAGCGAAGAAGTCAATGACTGTGATGTGCATCAACATGTCATTTTCTTTATCCACCATGTCTGTAGCCGCAAACCATAATATGCCTTGCTCTCCTTCCTCAAGTCCGTATTGCCGCTCGATGGTTTGAAAGTTCGTATGTGATATAGCATGAAAATCGAGGGCAGCGAGGCGGGGTAAAATACGGAGAAGTCGGGCTTGAGCAAGGGATTTTTGTCGTTCATCAAGTTGACCTTCGCCGGAACCCACTGTCTCAAAGCTGCATAGTTCAAATAGTAGTCTGTAGATCTCGCCATCTTGAAAAATTCGCCGCCAGAGTAGACCTTGGCCAGGCTGTCTCCGTGTGGTTATCTCCATGCCATTCATCTTCGTAGTAATGGATCTGCGATCGCAGTCCACATCCAATAAATCCCCCAATGCTTTTGTGGCCTTTTCCCCTACTTCAACATGTGGTGTGCTAAGCCATATACGTATGAATGCTTCGACCACTCCTTTCATTATGGATAGAATTGCTGTATCGCTCGGGCTTCGTGCTGCCTTCTCAATGACTGTCATTGCCAGGATATTCGCCGATGGAGCCGGAGATCGAAGGGCTTGTATTAAGGAGTCTTCGGAAGCGAGAGTAAGGGCTTGCGTAAATTGAATAGGTTTGAGAAGCTTAATGGCGAGGCTTGCGAGAATGGTGGGGTCTTTTTGATATGATGAGAGGATTGTTGTAAGGTTAGGCAGAAGACGAGGGATGAGGGGAGGTATGTTGCTGTCTGGGAAAGGTCAGCATGAGTCTGCTTTGACAGTGAGTGTGAGATAATTCCATTGCTGCCAAAGTTAAATAATTGAGTGTTTCCCAAAGTCCTGACGAGCTGAATTGACCTGCAACTATTCTTTCCTTGGCACAACCCCAGGGAAGCAGCAACCCTGGGCAATCTTACTGGGCAGAAAGAACTTACCAGTGAGTTGCAATTCCACTTCATCAAACAACTTTGCATCTAACGGAGTATCTAGGTCTTTCGACAGCTGCTGGAGGTGTCTGGTTAGGTCCTCCAGCCCTGTGACAGGAAGCCCCTCTGCCATTGTCCCACACTCGCTGACACTTTAGCAAGTGTTAAAATGACCAATTTAGATTAGATTTCTCGTCTCATATAAGAACATGAGTGGGCGACTCAGATTAATCCTCAAAATAGGTCGTATGAAGGTACCGTTAATGGCGATGCTGTTCAAAGACAAAATAGGGAGCGGGAGTTGTTCAGAGAAGAAGACCTCGAGTGTCCACAAGCGGCCGCATATTCAAAGGACGGTGCCTCTTTTGGAAGGCGGTCGGGTTCTGCCTTTTGACCCCTCCAAGCCTTCAATAAATTTCACGACAACTCTAGTGCTCCTTGTCTAGAACAGAAAATCGACAACTCTCAAGTTGACCACCCTGACTTTAACAAGATGGCTGGCCGCGGACGTGGCGGTGGATTGAAAGGTGCCACTTGGGAGTACGATCCTACCGTGAAGTTGGAAAATGCCCCGAGCGCACTCTTTCCTGTAATATACAGAATTCTCACCACTACTATCAGGTTGCTAATAACTGTGCAGACTCACCCAAATCTCAAGAAGCCAAAGCCTCTTACATTACAAGAGCTAGGTATCCTTAGCAACCAGAAGTCTCATCAAACTACTGTCCATCGTGGCCCTCTCTACACTGCTCCGACCAAGCGTGATGCCAATGCACCTGCCAAATTCTTTTCCGAAGAGCAGTACAACAGCCAATATGGCACGAATAGCAGAGCCGATGTCGATCCTTTCACCGCCGTTCCGACCTATACCAACAGATACGATCCTCCCAAGCGCGATCTACCTGGTATCAAGAACATGAAATTCAACAAGAGTATGTTCCCGAAGGAGTTGTGGGGGACATTGGAGGGTGATCGGGGCGAGGAACTCAAGGCGCATATCGGCCGGGCCATGGATAAGAAAGCTAAGATGATGGATGGTCTTAAGAAAGCTGCTGAGGGTCAGAAGAATGGCGATCCTACTGAGAAGACTAGGGTTTTGTTGGAGAAATTCGACTCTGTTGCCGGTGAAGATGTGGAGGAGGAGGCTGAAGAAGGAGATCATGTCGAGGAGGAGCAGGATGATGATTACGAGGAAGATGAGGAGGATATGGGAGGTGATTACGATGCGGAGAAGTACTTTGACGATGGTGAGGGTGGCGAGGAGGACGAAGACGGCGGTGGCGGTGAAGACTACTAGGAGTGTTCTCCTTATTTTGAGGGCACCTGACTGCTGCCATAACGGCCATCGTTGCGGTCATCATTCCGGCATTCTGATTGCGATTAGCGAGGCGTTGGGGGGTTCCGCAGTTTTGGGTGTTCTATATTCTAGGAGCACATGTTCCTAGACCTTTATAGTTTTGTATTTTGATTGTGTCACTTGCGTCTAAATGCTCAAGCATAGTAGAGGCCAAGGATAGCAGATGGCTATCCAATGGGTCTCACAGCTCCGAAGAAAAATATGCCCTTGGCCACTATTTGCAGCTTGGGACCTAGAGCATATCGTTTGCACTTTCGCCTCTATATCATATTGATTCCTTGAACAAAGTAAACTTTATCTAATTTTGTCGGTCGCGCATCGTATTCCCCCACATCTTCAGAGAAACCCCTGAATTTAGCGAGTGATGATATTCTAGCTCGTCGCGTCACCAAAATACATACGACAACCACGCTGAAATCTCTCTCTCATAACCATAGCCCATCAAACCTACTAATCTCCTGCCAAATACTTTCCTCATATACCAATCAACCTTCACAATCCATCACAATGCCGCCCCGTAAACGCACCCTCTCGACAACCTCTCCCAACACAACGCGTCTTCCTTCCCCAAAACGTCGAAAGGCCCTCCATTCCAACGACTCAAACCCCTCCACTCCCCAGGAAGCTTTCAATTACGATACAAAATTCAACTCTAAACTCCGCATCCTCCTTCTCGATCGCTCCCTCCCCATAAGCGGCACCCGCGCCGAAAACCTCGCTCTCCTATCCGCGACTTCCATATCATACGACACAATACCTTCAGCGCAAATATCGCAAATGCTAAAGCGTAGACATATCGCGTGTGCGGCGAAAGGATCAAATAAAGTTGAGATAGAGAAGCTGAGGGAGGATGATAAGGTGGATGAGGATAGGGGGAACTATGGAGATGGAGCGTTGATTGGAAGGTTTGAGGCGTTGGGAAGAGTGGTGAGGGAGAGGGAGAGGGTTTGTGAGGATAAGGAAAGATATGCGGGGACGAGTGAGAAGAAATTGATGGGATTGTTGAGGAAGCGGGGTTTGGCCGTGGCGGGGAGTATGAAGGTGAGGGTGGAGAGGTTGAGGAGGGATGATAGGAAGGTTTTGGTTAGTGGGGGGAGATAATACAGGGGCCTTAAGAGGGAGGTGGAGGAGATGATTGGAGGGCGTGTTGTAAGTGTCTTGGATAGCGAGGCGGAGGAGGATTGAGGAGGTGAGGAGATGAGGAGATGAGGGGTTGAGGGGGATATAGGGATCGAAACACAAATACCGGTTAGCAGAGCAAAGATCCCCGTCTATCGCTATGATTGGGAGGAGTCACGCTTGGCCGGGAAGACGGGGCGGGAGTCGAGGAATATTTGCGAGAGAGGCATACCGGGTTGGGGATCACAAGCAGCAATGGTTAAGTGGTTGGGATATTGGAGCAGTGGGATGCAGGAACCTTTACATTCCTGGATTGGAGCCCAGTTGTCAGGAAGGAGGGTTCGGGATACAGGCACGAAGATTCGGCTTTGTGGAGAGACTGAAGGGGCTGCTGGAGTGACGGTGAAAAGTATTGGAGGGAAGAAGGTAAGACTTGGAACAGGTACGTGTCTGACCTTCATGTTTTGAACTTTCAATTAGAGATATACTTTCGTTCGTTGGGAAAAGGCCGTCATGTGCACAATGTTGGCAGGCAACCCAAGGGACAGCCTATCCGGCTCTAATTACTTAATTTTTTTATATCATATCGGTTCAAGCCTCTCAAGTTCCGAAAGAGCAAGGATATTCATATGCCATCTGAACTATTTGCAGTGGCATGTTATCTTAAACAAAGCCTCAATATGAAATCTTATAATACCTTAAGCCATGTGCACTCCGAGTATCCGAGATTTATATCTCCGCCTTGAATACTCGGTGATCTTCTGCTCCAGGCACTCATTTCCGCTCGCGAATCCACCACCTGATATCCCGCTGGTAGTTTCTGGGCTCATGTTGCCTACTTTACCCTTCAGTGCTGAGGTTTTGTCATTGTCCCCTTGTTTGAAGATGACATTTTCGGCGGCCTTACGGATGTTGACCTTGTTTAAAATTGGAATTCCAATTGCAAGATCCTGGAAGTTTTAGGAGGCGTCTGATTTATCTATGGCACAGGATTAGAGGTTTGTGAATACTGGGACGCTGAAGGTTCGTTCTGACCGGAGACCGCGAGCTTCTACCTACTGTGATTCCTGGTTGGCTGATGAGAGCGTGAGCCGGGTAACCGTTAGTCAAGAGGGGAAGGAGTAATTAAACAGATGAGGGGTGGTGATGCGCATGATGAGGAGTGAGCCGTGTTACTTTGTGAGGTTGTTTCGATTTTGAAGAGTGATCTGACACCCTGAGTGAAAAATGTTGTGCTAATGCTGAGAAGACATGGATGAAACTATCCGACTAGTTACGAAGGGTGTATACTCCTCTATCGTAGACGGCGAGTCTTTTCTTTATTTCTAAAACTTCAACAATCGACCCTTAGGATGGCGGAAGAGCTGATTGCAGGACGATAGAAAAGTTCAATGCTATAAGCGGCCTGCGAAACTGCAGAGGGTAACCATAGTAGATACAGTTAACTACCTCAATATAAGATGGCAGATGGTCTAAACTTCAATTCCCACCGCTGATCGATTAAGTTATCATCTCCTTTTCTCTTTTGTATCACCCTAGTTAGCAAGCTTCCGGCTCCTAATTAGGTAGGTGCGAATGACCTTCGGCCTAGCCTTCACTAATCAATGTGCCTCATTATTTCACAAGGCTCTAAAGAATAATATCTTGACTATTTCCTAGCAGCAATGTTGCCTCGTTGCAGACAATATATTCTCGAACCTTTGAAATGCGGTGATTGGTCAATGCAGCGTAGCAACTAGTGTCACATGGCAAATGCGGCTGAGCACTTTCCTGATCATTCAACATTGCTGGCCTTGAATCTTCCCTCTGTCTTCAACATATTGATGAATGCGGAACAGTACATCTTTGGAATTCTCCAGGTTCCTACAAATCAACTGAAGTCTTCGTTCTCGAGTCAACAACTGCAGCTATGTGGCTGATAAATACCCAGTCGCTTAGGCTCGAGGCTGTCGGTGATCCGAACGAACATGCATACGCAATTCTCTCCCACACATGGGAAGATGGCGAAGTGACCTTCCAAGAGATAGCAGATCTCCAGAAATCTCGAACGAAGCCAGGGTTTGCAAAGATCGAGTGGATATGTCAGCTAGCTCATAGTCGCTGTATCAAGTACGCCTGGGTTGATACCTGCTGCATCGACAAGAGCAGCAGTGCTGAACTCACAGAGGCCATCAACTCTATGTTCCGCTGGTATAAGAACTCGGCTGTTTGCTTTGTGTTTCTTTCTGATCTTCCATCACCTACTAAGGAAGATGCTAGGGATGAGCATTTTCCAAAATGTAGATGGTTCACTAGGGGATGGACGTTACAGGAACTCATAGCACCAACCAATATCGAATTGTTTGACCAGGACTTTAAGTTCAGAGGAACTAAACTTTCACTCCAGCCATATTTGTCTGAGATTACAGGCATTCCAGGTAACGTCCTTGGGGATAGCGGCTTGATGTCGACAGTCTGCGTTGCCAGGCGCATGTCTTGGGCATCGAAACGACACACTTCAAGAACGGAAGATCTCGCTTACTGCCTTTTTGGAATCTTTGGTGTAAATCTCCCCTTAATCTACGGCGAGGGTGAAAAAGCCTTTATTCGCTTGCAGGAGGCCATTGTAGCAGACACTAGTGACCTTTCACTATTCGCGTGGACATCAGAGCAGGATGACCAAGTGTTTCGGGGGATATTTGCGCGCAGTCCCTCAGAATTTCTCAAATGTGGCAATGTTCACAGAGATACAGATCCCACTCTCCAAATACCAGAGTTCAGATTGACCAACAAGGGATTCCATATCGCGACCAGTCTGATTAAAAGTGTGGTGGACTACCAACTCAATCTCCAGTGCCTCGATATGGAAAAAAGGAAGCCCCAGAAATTAAACAGAACCATTGGCATTCACCTTCTTCGAACGGCACACGGATATGTTAGACATCGAGCGAGTCAGCTTGCCACTATAACGTACTACGCCAATCGACTGACTGACGAAACTCCGATTTATATTTCAAAGGCTCTTAGCCGCCCAGAGTCCCAAATCTTGGAGGCAACTTTTAATCATGAATTCACATATGAGTTCGTAAATACAACCGACTATTTGTGCTATGCCAAGAAACACCCTGCACATCTTTGGGATAGTCTCACCAATAGCTTCAAAACGGAAGGTCACGAGAAGTTCACGGCAATACTCAACATAGAACTAAAAGCTTTCAAAAAGGAAAGAAGTGATTTGGTATATTATCCTCTTGAGCGAGATTATTCTAGACACTACCAACACAAGTCAAACTTCGTTGTGATATTCGGCCTTGCACGAAACGATACTAAGGATAGCACTGTTTCCAGAAAGCTCCTCAAGCCATGGGCTTCAATTTACTGGCAGAATGGCTTGAACAATGTTACTTGGGGTTTGATAGAGGAAGGTAAAGATATATCTTCCGATGTTCTGAGACATGTCGGCGAGGTCCAGCGCTCGCGTATCTCAAACGGAGAAATACTACCTATTACTTTGGGGTTTAATCCATTGTTCCAACAGTTAGCTGATGGCGCAGAAACAGGGCGGTTTTACTACAAGACTTTACAGCTTTCTTTGTCAACAACTGTACAAGAGGAGAATGGCTTGAGCCTGTATAGACTTTTTGTTAAGATCGAGAAAGATGCATCGGACGAAAAGGTACTTGATGAGTAGATAAACTTTCAGCATATTTCTACCATATCCAATGGTGGCTAAGTTCTGCCACTACTGGCTTGGTTATCGCGGACGTTGCTAGACCCGTAACTTGTGGGCTATTATGCAAAGGCAGTCTTCCTTGGGACAACGAGGGCGAGAAGGGCGAGGGGCAGGAAGGATGGGGATGCATTGTGGATGTTATTTCAGCTAGCTTAGGAGAGGGCGAGATTTTCGAAGTGAGTCAACCAATTGGAAAGCGAAAGCGTAGGGATGAAGTAAGATGCCAAGAAATTCTGATTCTGATGAATCCCTTGATGTGCCGGGCCTACAGCGATGGGTGGCATTGTGATTTAGAAGTTTCGTTGCGGATGAATCAGTGGGCGGATGCGACGCATATAGGTTATAGTAATCTTCACTATATTGCAATGTTCACGCTTTTTAAATCCCATAGGAGGAATACTACCTTCCTTCGAGGTGGCATACTTAAAGTGTCAAGGAAACGTGCATTGAAAGGAACGACAGACCTACAGACCAGTTGCTGAAGCAGAATTACTTCGAAGAGAGCAGAGACTTCCCAAATCAAAGGAATATTAAAAGCCTAGACTGCAGAGCTCTCACGTTGCCACAGCACAGTGGGGTGTATTCACAGCCCCTAGAAATCCCTAACCATAGGTAACCGAGCCACGTCATCGACTCACTAATTTAGAGCGAGCGACCCATACTGTGTTCTCAACTTTGAAAAATTGAAATTATCAAGTATGCTTTCATTTAGCAGTGATCTAGGGGACAGAGTGTCACTCAGGGACACAGGTACTAAACGGAACTTTTCTATCAAGTGATTCAGGCGAGCAGTCTACTAACTTTCGACATCTACCCACTTTCCATTATCCAACAAAACAAGGGATTCAAATCATGCATAGAGACTAAATAAATGAAATTCCAGGTTGATCCCACGTGCAATTTGCATTTTCAAAGTCACGTGTGACCCATAGTCCGTTCACGCTTCCGCGCCCAGGAAAGTCAGAACGGGGATCATCGATGAATTCTTTCCTAACAGAGTTTCGGATCGAGATGAACGATAAGTGATCAACACTCCGAGGCAACAAGATTTGTCGCCAACGATTAGGGCTGACATAAAGTTCAACCCACTGTTGACATCTCTACAGTCGATTTAAGACGGCAGCTTTTGCGACGACGGCGACGTGGAAGTCAACGCCAGTTTGCCAAGCTTCTCATTTCAGGACACGAACAAAATATGAAAACGGTTCCTGCATAAAATATCCCGAGCCACCGCAGCAAATTCTCCTTTTGGGCAACCGCCGCGATCCTATTGGCCAGAAACACTCAATATGTCTGGGTTTGGTCTAGTCAGGTACCACTTTCATCATCCTTCGTATTGATTGTTCTACCATTCGTCGATATTTATACGCTCAGCTAACGCCGCGACCTTCTCCTTTTTTCCGTTCATAATACACCTTTAATTCAATTTGCCAAGGTGTGGGTAATCTAGGATAAAAACAAGAACACGGAGTTCCTGCGAGTATTATTTGACCTTACGACAGCGAGTCTGTAATGGGCCCCTCAAGGCTAAATGACATGGGCGGATGATAGACCAGTCTTACGCTGAAGGTCATAAAACGCCAGCGCCGGTGACTCGGTAAGATCTAAAATAAAGTGGATACGGAATCCTCTGACGACGACTGAATAGGCAAATTCGTTGCTGACGAGCGTAGTCTAAGCATAGACTAGCATAAAAGCTTGGCTCCGCCACTCCTCGTTTACTCTCTGTGAATGGTCACATCGTGGAGCACCATGCTTTGAGTGGCCGGCTCACCATGTTTTCCCCACATAGTCTATGCCTTCTCGGAGGAAGGCGAGATTGCCTTGACCCCCGCTTGACTGCGCCGAGCTCAAATAGTCCTCCCTGTCACTTTACCGAGTCCTCTCACACGCCCATGTTCTCGTCCCATCCTTCCACTATGCGTTTAATGCAGGTACCAAAAATACGGCGTTTTGGGTGATTTGATTGAACTAGGCTGGCCCGTCTTCCGTGATGGCTTTTCCTCGAACCTTCTTCTCTCCTTCTTTCTTCCACCTACATCACCATCCCCGCGTCCTCTTCCTCCTCAGCGGTGACCTTTGTGCCGTGCAAACGTTTGTTTGCGTCCTTTCGTTGACGTTCAAGTCACTACAATCTTTTACTGGCTTCGGCCTCACCACGATCTTTTCAAGTAATTTTTGCGCTTTATTATCATAATGTTTTCAACCAAATTCTTGGCCTCGGCCACTGCCACTCTTTCTTTAATTGCATCTACTACCGCTATTTACAATGCCGAATCAAAGGGCAATCTGGTTATGTACTGGGTAAGATGGCTTAGGAGTGTTGGCACTAGGTTGCAGCTGACATAATATAGGGACAAGGCTCAAATCAGGACAGTCTTGAGAGTTTCTGTACGGAACAGAATGTCGATATCATTCCTATCGGATTCGTCAACTACTTTCCAGAGCAAGCCAATGGATGGCCAGGTGTAAACTTTGCAAATGGCTGTTGGGCGGGGAATCATCAGGATACACCGGGTTACGGCGGAAATCCAGTTGATCCGTCCAAGAATGAACTTCCACTCAATTGCCCCAGTGCTGCACAAGGCATTCCGATTTGCCAAAGTAACAATAAGAAGGTCCTGCTCTCTATCGGAGGACAATGGAATGCGACAACCTCACCATATGATCTCAATGGCAAAACCGATGGGGTTGCCTTCGCAGAGTTCTTGTGGGGTGCTTATGGGCCTTATAATCAGACTTGGGTTGACAACTATTTCAATGGAGAACGCCGACCTCTAGATGGAGGCTACTGGGGGAATGAGACTACCAAAATTGATATTGATGGTTTCGATTTTGACATCGAGCACCAGGCAACTGGTCAGTTTCCCGGATTGTTTCTGTAATTCAATGCTAATCCAAGTAGATGGCCCTGAGGGATACATCGAGATGATCAAGAGACTCCGCGAGCTCTTCATTCGGGACCAGAGTCTCAACCCTGGCAAAGAATGGCTCATTACTGGTGCTCCACAGTGCCCTTACCCAGATGACAACATGGGGGCCATTATTGCTGGTGCCCAGTTTGATCTTATCTGGATACAGTACTACAACAATGCCGGATGCAATCCCAAAACTGGTACCTTCAACTTCGACACCTGGCAAGCCAGCCTTGCAGGCACTGAGAGTGCCGCTGCGAAGCTCTACCTCGGTATTCTGGGCGATGTTTCGGACACCACTGGGGACACGACTGAAGTCCTCGATAGAAATACTGCAAATGCTACCATCATCGATGCCTCCCAGTATTCTAGTTTCGGAGGTGTCATGATTTATGAAGCTACTGGGGCTCGGAAAAATGTGGAGAATGGTGAAACCTACTATGATTTCATCGCTGATTGCTTGGCTCCTTATTGCTCTAAGCCCACGACTTCGTCCACGGTTTCCAGCACTACCACGTCAACTTCCTCTACGTCTACTAGCTGTACAACAACTACGACTTCCTCGAGCACAACCAGCTCTTGCACGACGAGCACCTCAACCACACCAACAAGTACTTCTACTAGTTGTACAACGTCTACTACCTCGTCGAGCACAAGCAGCATACCAACTACAACCAGCTCTTCATCAACCAGCTCTTCTAGCACTAGCTGCACTACGACTACGTCTTCCTCCAGCTCTTCTACAACCAGCTCTTCAAGCAGCTCTCCCAGCACTACGACTACGTCTTCCTCCAGCTCGTCGTCCAGCTCTAGCTCCAACACCTCGAGCACAACCTCAACTTATTCCTCTACTGGAACCGGAGTATCCTCGACTGGAACTGGCTCCAGCTCAAGTATCTCCACCTCCACCGGACCATATAGCAACGGAACAAGTACATCATCAACCCCAAGTGGAACTGGTGCAACAACCACCAGTACCACGCCAACTTCCTCACAGACTTCATCGCCAAGTGGAACTGGAGTGACGGGGACAAGCTCCAGCTCAAGCATATCGAGCAGCACTGGACCATATGGAAATGGAACTACGACCTCTTCTACCCCATCTGGAACAGGCGCGACGACCACAAGCTCTACGCCAACCTCATCTCCAACTACATCTTCAAGTGGAGGTGTCACGTCTAGTTCAGGCACGGGATCGTCCAGCTCAACTTCAAGCACAACTGCACCATACAGCAGCGGAACCACCACCTCATCCACAAGCTCGACGTCCACTGGGTCATCAACTTCATCAACAAGTGGAGGCGTCTCCTCAACCTCAGCCACGGGATCTCCAACCACCTCTGCAAGCGGCGGCGTTACTTCAAGCTCCCCTACAGCGTCAACAACCCAATACACAACCTCAACTGTGCTGACCACCTCCGTGATCACAAGTTACGCATGCGCCCCAACCGTGACCAGTACGTGCCTTAGGCTTTCCATAATTCCCTTGTAACCAAAGACTGACTCTATTCTTCTAGACTGCCCATATGCCCCAGTGACAGTCACCGTAACAATTCCCCTCTACACAACCATCTGCCCAGTCACCGCTACCGAAACCTCGACACCTACCTCCGTCCCTGGGGGCTCAGGTTCAGGTTCAGGCTCATCCACAACATCCACTGTAACCGTAACATCCGTCTACACTGCCCCCAACGGCGCCGTGACAACGGAAACAATCGATGTTTACACCACAGTTTGCCCCGTAACCGAAACTGAGACCTCGGCATCCATCCTACCTTTCACCAGTTTACCCGCTGGTAGCGAGACTGGGACGGGGAGCACGACGACTTTGACCAGTAGCGCTACGTCCACCAGCTATGTTACGATTCAGATCGTCAAGTCCACAGCGACTGTTGTCCCAGTTCAATCGGCGCCATACCCGACTGGAAGCGCGAGTGGTGGGTCTTCGGCTGTGGGAAGTGGAACTGGAGTTTTCAGCACGGGTGTTAAGCCGACAACGAGTGCGAAGGGCTTGAGTGTTACGACGAGTCAGGCGCCGGTTGCGACGCTTAGCCCGGTGCCGTTTGTGGGTGCTGCGCCTAAGGTCGGTGCAAGCATGGGTGCATTGTTAGCTGTTGTTGGAGTGTTTGCGATGGTTATTTAGGGAGTGGTTGAATGCAAAAGAAGATGAGGAAATAATTGGGTGGATGTGTGAAAGGAGGGAATCGGAGAGAAGAAAGGATGGGGACGTTACGAGAGAGAGGTGGGATGGGCGAATTCAATAAGAGAAAAATAAAAAAATAAATCGGAAGCGGAGGATATGTATATTATTCTTTGTATGCATATTATCACCATGTCATGTCATTAGATCATATATCCATAAGGTCATATATGTCATCTTCCTCAATTTCTCCAAATGAATTGAACCCTAACGTGGACGCATGACTCCTCCAAGTGGCCGTGGGGAGCAGGTTCAAGCTATTAAAGCTACCAAGAATGCTGCGCCTCGACTCCATACTAATTTACCGGTTTTTTACTTTCTTCCTCGAGGTGGTTGCAGTTGAGGCTTGAAGACGGCTTAGTTATTGATTTGGGCTTTTGCTAAGATTATTGGCGGCGGGGAAGTATTTGCCCCACAGCTCTTGACCTTTAATTTTCATTTTCTCCCTGATTGATGAATCACTGAAAAAATTGCTTTCATGATATACCCCATTGTCATTCATTATCCATAGTGCTGCCATTTCGAAATCGAAGGTAGTCTAGGAATAAACCGAGGACTGCCGTCTGGGTGAGCTATAATTGCAAAATTTTGACTAGAAGAAGTGCAATTAGATGATTTGTTCTAATTAAGCTATCGAAACCATCTTCCACTGCTTTCTAGCTATGATTATCCTCGGCTCTCATTGCATAAAATACAG
>Ga0182030_10003249_pt1 | contig 34685 bp, 38 predicted proteins | sample 812S3MmetaG_FD_121299 | JGI IMG/M metagenome (GOLD analysis project Ga0182030, IMG submission 121299) | Permafrost microbial communities from Stordalen Mire, Sweden - 812S3M metaG (Illumina Assembly) | ecosystem: Environmental > Terrestrial > Soil > Wetlands > Permafrost | place: Sweden...
AATGAATCCTCCTGACTTGAGGTGCCAGCTCGTGCGAAGAAGGTCTGACGTGACTTGATGTGCAGATTCATCAGGTAGAAAACAATGCGGAAAGATAGATATCCGAAGTTGACATTGTTATATTGGATGCTCTGTCCAGCATTGACCATTTTCACATAATTGAGGTCAGACTCGTTAACAGTCTCAAAATATGGTATCTTCTCATGAATTCTCTTGAGATACAGCTTAGCTGCATCGTCAGGATCCATTCCGGCAAACTGTTACCAGTAAATTAGATTTTACCTTTGAGAGATGGTAGCTGAAAGACTTACATCAGGGGAAGAAATCTTAACATTGCGGGCATTTTCTTGCAAAATGGCCTCGTCGGTCACATAAGATTCGAGAAACAAAGTCTGCACACCGTCAACCATCAATTAATAGAGGCAGAATATAGACCATCTGGAGGAAATACCTGGACGTCATGCTTTGCTAATTCCTTAGCAAGAGATCGCCGTCCGCCGGCCATAGGGTTGACAGCATCGTAAATTGCAACCTGTCCATTCTCATGATTCAACCATGCATAGATGTCCTCACGGCAGCGCTTCAAGATCTTCTGGCGAAGCATTACAGAAGAAGGTGAAGCATTCACGTGGAAGTAGTCCTCTGGTATCTCTACTCCTTCTCCCATGGTTGCGCGGCGATAATCACCCAGGTGGAAGACTCTAGTTTTAACACCGAGCCTAATAATATTAACGGATGTACTAAGGAACAAGAATAAAGCAGGTAGGCTTACCATTGGAGATAGCGACAAAGAGAAACGGAGATATGGCTGTCAAATCGAGTCAATACATCGCAATCCTTTTGATTTCCCAGGGTTGCTTACGTCTTTCCTCGAGCAGGTAGACCAACAAGAACTATGGCGATTCTCCCTGAATGAAATAATCTACCCGACATGGTGCTGTAAAGCTGTGCCGGCGCCATAGGGGAGGAATTATCATCGGGCACATCGTGGACGCCATCGATGAAGGTCGATGATCTTCTGCGATATCTGGGAGAATTTGCAGCAATCTCTGCAGTACTACGAGGAGGATTGTAAGCATTTCCAACAGGACTATAGCTCGGGATAACAGGTAAGTTCCCCATGAAGGCGGGGCTAGAAGAGGCAATGACGGAAACAGTCATGTTGTCCATTCTCTCCTCTGAGTGCTTCCTCAGCTGAGAGGGTTCTTCGTCCTTGACTGTCTTCATGATTACCAACTTGGTATCGTCCTACTGTTCTGGGGATTTGTTGCCTTTGCGGTATTTCTTGCTTGGCCAGAACAGATCTTTTGGAAGAAGACATGAGAGAATTTGCTTAGGAGGTTCCAATGATGGAAAGTTTTTGGGAGTCTGGAAGGAAGGTGCGATTGAAGGAAGGGAGGTGCTATCAAATAAGGGAAGGAGAGCTTACAGGAGAGTATCCATGGCGAACAAACTTAAAAGGATTTTTTATCGAGGTCCTTAGGAAAAATAAGGCTCGACAGCGGCAAGCACCCTTTGACACAATTTCCCTATTCCTTTCTCAAGATTGATCACAAAGACCGTGTTGAAAAGTCAGGCATGAAATAACTGTTCCCGAAGCCTTTCAGTATAGATTTGCGGCTAATTCCGCTGGATATGAAATAACGGGTTTAGGGTATCTAGAACTTTTTCCTGCTTAGACTATTGAGGCTATTCCTGGGTCGCGACTTCGTATCTCTATGATCAAGGTTGATTATCAAGTGGAGGTTTACAAAGGGAAGAAGCAAAAACAACTATAAGCCCGATCATTGCCGATATCAAACATGTACTTCCAGGGTTTAAGCAGTCGTTTATCTGTCCAATAACGATACTAGTAAAGCCTCGGCGTCGCTCTTACTTTGTTCCGTGATGCCTGGCGTCCTACGATTATTCCCAAGGCGACGATCAGCTTCCGTCCATTTTGAGTCGTCAGAAAAAAAGTTGCGACTTCAGCGTGTCGTCGAGTGTCAACTTCCACTTCCTCTACAAAGCACCATCGCGACTCGTCATTCCTTCTATCCCTTGAAGCAATCTCCGTTCGTTCTTGCTCGATCTGTCACTTCTTCCACTACCATCATGTCGTCCGTTGCGCTGGAGAAGGGGTCGCCCTTGGGCTTTGTGTGGAATAACCCAGTAACTGCTGCTCTAGCTGATACATACACATCCTTTCAGGAGCGGAGACAAGCTTTAGGACTGTCCAACCCTGGCACAGTCGAGAATATTGCTCGAGAAGTCCAGCGCGATGTTTTCCTCACTAATTACAGCTTTTCTGGCTTGAGAGCAGATCTCACTAAGGCTTTCAGCATATCTCCATTATTCCAGGTCTCCCACGCGTTCTCCACTGGATCGCAACTACCTCCTTACACATTGGCCGCTCTCTTTGGTACCAGCAAGGTTTGTGATGAATTTTGCAGCAATCAAGCTTCAGGTGAATCATCGGACTAATACGCTTCACAGATCTTCATGCAAGGAAACGTCGATAATGAGGGCCAAGTGTCCAGCCGATTGAACTACCGCTGGAGTCCATTCTTTGTCACAAAGACACAGTGTCAAATGATTCCCAACCAAGCCATGTTTCAATTTGACAACGAATATGTTGGAAATGATTTCACAGCCTCGTTAAAGACTATGAACCCTTCTGCTATCAATGGTGGTCTTACTGGTATCTACATCGGCAGCTACCTGCAATCGGTCACTCCAAGTCTTGCTCTAGGTTTCGAGGCAATCTGGCAACGGTTGGCAATGAATCAAGGTCCAGAAACAGCTGTGTCATACTGTGCCAGATACAAGGGAAGTGATTGGGTTGCCAGTGCTCAACTTCAAGCATCAGGCGGGATTAACACAACTTACTGGCGCCAATTGACCGATAAGGTTGAAGCTGGTGTGGAGATGAACTTGCACTTTGCCGGACTACCAGGGACTGGGCTTATGGGAGGACCCATTCAAAAGGAAGGCTTGACAACTGTTGGCGCGAAGTATGATTTCCGAATGTCAACCTTCAGGGCTCAAGTCGATTCGACTGGAAAGCTAAGCTGCTTGCTCGAGAAGAGAGTTGCACCTCCAGTACAAATGACATTCGCTGCTGAAATGGACCATTCCAAGGTTTGTGCCATTCTCTTCCAACCCGTATCAAATCTAATTCTTCTCTTCCAGCAATCAGCCAAAGTCGGTATCGCAGTCTCTATCGAAGCAAGTGGCGAAGAAGTTCAAGAGCAGACACAAGCGCAGATGAACGAGGGTGTGGTTCCAGTTCAAATCCCTTTCTAAACAACTGACGATCACGACAACGAACTCAACAACCCCACTCCTCCACTGCTATACATCGATACTTAATGACTCTGATGAAGCTCTTGTACACCGGCTACACTGAACATATCGGATGCCCTCTTCCAAAATTACCCTTCTTCGACCTCCACTGTCTTACTACAACTGCTCTTGGGTACACCGATATGCAGCATTTCCCGGTGTTACTTAAGCACCCTTCTTATCGTCTCTGGAAAGGTCTTCTGCATAGGTGACGGCTGAAAGATGTGACGATTATAGATTTCTTGTATTGATTGTTTTGCGCTGCATATCTCGGTGTCAATACGAGCGTATTTGGCCTGAATCTGGGGGTTATCATAGCAATGATGACGTGTAATTATAGTGGCTTTCGTGCAGGGCAGTTTGGGGGTGCATGACTGCTACTGTAAATAGCTGTGTATAAAAGAAATGATACATTGCATGGACTGTTCTGGGCTTTGAGTTGCCTTTGAAGATTTCATAAGTGATACGTGTACCTGTGGGCTTCTTTAATTCCTCGCCTGCTCTTCAATGCCATCGGCATCCCCGACCTCCTCCCAACTTTACGCGTCCAATATTACGTCCGCTGGAGATTGGTCCGTCCGTGACGGGAAGGATCAGGGACAATTGGACAAAGTATAGCAAATAAAAGTCAGCAGCGAGAATCAACCAAACATACGCGTTCCAATTGGTGCCCCTGACCTAGTCAATAAGCCTCCTCTACCCGCACATATAACCTCTCCAAACCACTCCATCCCAATGGCTTCGTAGATCCATCTATCATTATCAATTTCCCATCTCATTCACAGGGTAACTCCGATCTCGGCATATTTAGGGGAAGGGTACAGACGGGACCTAAGCTTCCTCCTGACCTGTCACGCTGCAGAAGGACAAGCCTCAGCCGTCAGGTACGAACACGTAGTACACGGTTTATGGCTGGGTGGAAGTTTTTCGAGAGGCGGGAAATTGGGAGAGATGGGGATTGGATGCATGAATTGGGGGCACGTGGGGATATTTTGACCTAACGTGTATGAAGTTTGGGGGGGAATTCATGGTCACTTCTTTAGGTTGAATACTATTATGACTCTGCTTTAGATACATCTACCTTTCTCGTTAAGCACATACCTAGCTAAGATATAATATAGTGGAATATGAAATTAGGTTAACACGTGATAAACATGCATCCCCGCCGTCTTCTACTCTCGAGCCCCTGGCAGTAACACAAGCGCTCCAAGCGACCAAAAAGCAAGCATAAAGCAAAAGCCGCCACAGTGTTCTGGGTCTCTGCAGATGGTTTGACGGGAAGTCCTTGCGAGATTTTCTCAACGGACGGGGCGGAATGCAAGAAGCCTTTTCCCGGCCGGGTTGTGAGAGGTTCACCGGGTTAAGTTGGGAATAACGAGACCTGTTCCCTCATTCGTTCTAATCCAAGATCTTATTAGCTATAGGAGAATTATTGGGTGCTTCGTATGCTGATGGTTCGTGGGATGGTTTGGAGGATGCATTGAGGGATTTGGGATGTATGTGGGTATGCGAGTCGCTGGAAAAGGAGGAATTTCGCCTGCTCTCAGGCGAGTCGGAAAGGATGGAATGAGCGATGGCTTGGGCAGGGAACGTTGTGGCTGTGATTTAAAAGCTCTCGCTGCCATGATGACATTTACGTATTTTGTTTGAAGGAAGAGGGTGTGCAGGTGGCGGTTTAATGTTCTCTGCATCATTCATTCTTGGTTCATTCCGGGGACACCCCGTACACGTCTCGGAACCATTGATCAATTGTAGCTACGCCTTTCGCCGGAATCAAATATGATATATGCCGGTTCTTACTCGTCTTTGAATGGTGGATTCAAGGGTTTGAAAGAGGATTTTGTCCCACCATCGTCACATTTCTTGTGGTGTTTTCTCTAGAGGTGGGCGAGATTTGGTTAAATGCCCCAACAACCAACCCCGCAAGTATCAAAAGAGCAAAAGAGGGGTACACAACGGCGAATGAAGGCGCCTTAAATTCCCCAGGGTTTGCTCATACGAATAGTTTGGTAAAGGTCTGCAATGTGTCGTCACAAATTCTTAATCGCGCGCATATATCATGACTTGACTTGGAGGTCGTCTTGAATAGGCCATTGGCGATCGTTATCCTGTTTCGATTCAAGCTCAAAGACAGACATCCTGAAGTGCTGATAAGATGTTGATATAATTATGAACGCATTTATTACATGTGGAGGGATAATCCATGTGTTTTGTTGCTGCTGTACGATATGAGGTTGTGTGATGAGTTTTAAAATATGAGAAAAATCTCGATCCTTTTGACTCTCTTGCAGCATAATTGTAACGTGCTTTCCCCGAATGTGTAACTTGCATATGTCGACGCCCTCAACTCGTGCCAGTACGGTTAAAGCCTCCGCTCTATATTGAAAGGGCACAGTTCCTTACGACAGTTTCCTGTCAGCGGTCAATTGGCAAGCCGTGTACGTGCTACCCAAGTCACGGCAATCTGCTTTTGATTGTTTCACTTCCCGAGATACACTCAGCGGCTCCGTCTTGGTCTGGATCTCAAGGACCATGAGTCGAGATCTTGAAGATATGACATTCGATATTTCGATATGAACCTGACTTGACCGTGGCTTCTGGGTCTCGGTGTCGGCGGACGGGCTCGGCAATGGTCTATGACTGATCGAAAAAGGCATTTTAGACCATAAAGAAGAATATAGACAGGGGCACAGGTCACGAGCCCCATTCAGAGCGCTAAATTTGTCTGAGAAGTGGAGCTGGGAGCATAACATCAGGCCTTTTGTTGGTCTTGCCGGGGACGATGTAATTTGATCCTGGTCAGCATGGCTGGCTCGTGGCTGAAAAGAATCATAGTAAGCGTTTGAAAGAGACTTCGAGGTCATTCCCAATAGGAATACGGCTCTTATGACCCGTGACCGCACGTTGGTGTTTCTCAGCTAAAGGGGATTGCATTGAAGTGTGAAACCTCTGGAGATTCCCATGCCGATGGTAGCCTTTGCTACTGGTCTGAATTGTCGCAGCATCTCGAGCACATGAAGCTCGATATTGAAAAACGTTGACTTCATTTTGGGCTTGCAGGAGATAGCCCGGATCAGCAGAAATGTCACTAAGGATGAGACAGGCCGGTGGGCTTGGACGGACTAGGGGCTGGGCCCAGAAACTATCTTGGATTATGATTCGATATCCGACGATCTTGCGCTCCAGTATTCTGTGCATGCAGAATTCTATTTGGAGGGAAGCGTTTGGAGACGAAGCCACTGCTGCGGAGACCTCAGGATGTCTGTTGGTCCGTGCCTGATCCACGAGCCTGTCAAGAAATCCCAACTGTTCAACAGTCCTCACCGGGCAATCAACAAAGCGAACCCGCCACCGCAAATAGAGTACGAGGCTATGAAGCGAAGGTATTGAATTGGCCTGTGCTTGATTATAAACTCAGCCTCCTTGTTCGTATCGAATCTCAATCCTTTAGAGGCAGATCTTAGATCCTTCCGAAGCAGCATCTCACGAAGGACTCGAGGACTCGAGACAGATCCTGAAGGAGTTGCCAGCAACCCGGAATTGCTAACAAACACAACGTCCAAGATGCCGCAGAGTCCCTTACACTGCACACGTGTAACGGTCGCCGTTAATATGAGTATGAGTAGGTGGCCGTGAAGAAACTTGAAATGTCGTCAAATGTGGCAATGTCCAAGGAATTGTACATAGGTTTATGAGGTGGCGCTGCCGAGAAGAGCCCCCGTACCAGAAATCCTCCTATCCTCCTCTTCCAGATCCTGGGAACATCTTTAGAGTTACCATCTGAAACGCATTCCTACATCATGCTGTGCCTGGTTCCTCCTATCTTGATCGAACTACTGCCATCGCAGGTCGATATAGATTTTGAGGATGTATACGCAGCCAGATATGGTAATTAGCTTCAGCTCCTTTTGCTGATCCATAGCTTGTCCAATTGATGGGATGATTCAGGGCGATCTCGAATTGTAGGTTCCTCTGCGATACGCTTATGCATTTGTGTCCGCATTTGGGACCTCAAGGATGCAGCACTGGTCAATAGCCTACCCATATCCGATCATGGCGCATGTGCTTGGGGCAGTATCAAATTTGGTCCCATGATCTTCGATACCATTTGCAAAACTGCTCCGCCGCCAGGAGAACTTGAAGACGGATGGAATGAATAGAGGAGTAAATAAGTTGAATCCACAAGGGGAGACTTTCGTGATATGTATGCATGGCTTGTCCTAGTCTCGTAACTTGCTCGGATAATTCCTACTAGTATTGATGACTTTCAGTCCTCATTTTCTTCCAAACAAAATCAAGCCTCTTTCTTATTTCCCTTTTTTGAATAAATATAGTTTACGGCTTGCAAGCTCTGGACTCATACGCTTACCCCGCCACCAACCTGCTCCGTACAGTTTATCTAAAACACAACTTTCCCACCCGAATTCAAACTCAAACCGCTCAAATAGAAACCCAAGTTCAACTTTTTGGAAGGCGAGGTCCGTTTTAACTTCTTTCCAATCGCCAACAACCAATACGCAGACCCATAGAAAAGGGATCTTTGTTCGGTAAATATCCCTATATACCTCTCTTTCTTCAGCACTCAGCACAGTCTCTCTTATTATTCGGCCTGTTGTCGACCTTCACCCTACCTACAGCTTATTCTGGTCGTCCAATACTGTACCTGTTTTCTTTGTTATTTTCCCTTCGTCACTGTCACTATTCCCGCCGTCTTCGACACATAACTCGAAGGTTGTTTCTTGTCCCAACCTCACCAGAATCCCCTGTCGACGCCCACCCACAGTGTGCCCCTCGTTCATGACCCCCCCTACCCTGCGCTCTGCAGGCAGGAGAGAAAGAGCAGCTCAGCGTCCAGCGTCCAGCGTCCAGTGCTCAGCGCACGTCAGTGTTCCTAACGCTAACTATTTTGTAAGCGATACATAGGCAGGCCCTTACCCAGTCATTTGCATGACCCATCCCTTGGTCTGTGAATGCTCGAAAATAACCCACCTACGTCTTCGTTCGCCCATTCAACTTGCTCCTTGTCTCCTTCTTCTCCACTACACGACAGCACCAAAAAGGCCCCATTTACCTGCCGTACCTTACTACCTACTACCTACAGCCTACTTTTACTGCTAGTCGCGCACTCCTCTTTTTACGGTTGAGCCCAGTGACTGCACCCTCAAACGGCCGTCCGCTTCGACCCAACCACCAGCCTCGAAATTCCCCAGTTTGTGATTAGTCCCAACTGCTCATCTCGAAATTCGAGCGCGTGAGCATAGTCAATCTTTTCGAGCCAAGAATCCCGACCTTTTGCCTTACCTAACCTTACTACTTCTCTCAACTTTACCTCATCAAACAACGACTCCTCATTCAATCAAGCTCGTCTCGCATCAACAACCTCGAATCGACCGCGAAGCGTCAACATTCCGCCGCAGCAACGTACCCCTCAACACCACGCACACTAAATCAAATCACCTTCAGCCTTAGTCTCACTCGCTTCTCTTCCCTTCCGCTGAAGAAGGACAACGGTGAATGCTATTGTCAACGTAATTAGTCCTCATATTACGTTCCTGAGTGTGTGCCATTCACCAGTGTTCGTGGTTTGATTATTCGTCTTCCGCCTACTACTCAATTGCCCACCACGGACTTCACGAGGTCAACAACTACTCTCCTTAGAACTCTCCTCGTCTTTAGCCCTCCGCACTCGCGATAGCCAAGGTGTTTTGGACCTCAAGATGTCGCAAAATCGGCCCGCTGCCTTCTCGAGTCTGAGAATGGGAGGTAAGATATCTAATAGCCTCGATTTTTGTGCGACTTCTGCTAATGTATTCTCTCTGCAGAGGTTATCCGCGAAAAGGTCCAAGATGGCGTTACTGGTGAGACTCGAGATATGCAATATACACAATGCAAGATAGTTGGCAACGGATCCTTTGGTGTCGTCTTCCAGACTAAGCTCTCTCCCTCGGGTGAGGATGCTGCGATTAAGCGCGTACTACAAGACAAGAGATTCAAGGTGCGCATCGAAACACTTGTATTATGCATCAAGATCTATCACCACTGACAGGCTTTAGAATCGTGAGTTGCAGATCATGCGCATTGTGCGTCATCCGAATATTGTCGAGCTCAAAGCTTTCTATTACTCCAATGGCGAAAGAGTATGCTCCCCGATGCTGATACTTGCAAGCAAAGCTGACACAGCGGCAGAAGGATGAAGTGTATCTCAATCTCGTCCAGGAATATGTACCAGAAACCGTTTACCGTGCGTCGAGATACTTTAACAAGATGAAGACGACCATGCCAATCCTCGAGGTCAAGCTTTACATCTACCAACTCTTCCGCGCTCTCGCCTACATTCACTCACAAGGCATCTGCCATCGCGATATCAAACCCCAAAATTTATTGCTAGACCCAAGCACTGGTGTTTTAAAGCTGTGCGATTTCGGTAGCGCCAAGATTCTCGTAGAGAATGAGCCCAACGTCTCATATATCTGCTCCCGATACTACAGAGCCCCCGAGTTAATCTTTGGAGCTACAAACTATACAACCAAGATTGGTAAGCTAGAACAGATTCTAAAAATAATTTCCTCTTTCATACTAATAAAATTCCAGATGTTTGGTCTACCGGGTGCGTTATGGCAGAATTGATGCTTGGCCAACCTTTGTTTCCTGGGGAATCTGGAATCGACCAGTTGGTGGAAATTATTAAAGTCCTAGGCACACCAACTCGCGATCAAATTCGCACTATGAACCCCAATTACATGGAGCACAAATTCCCCCAGATCAAGCCCCATCCATTCAACAAGGTTTTCCGCAAGGCCGACGCAAATGCCATTGAGCTTATTTCATGTCTCCTCGAATATACACCAACTGAGCGACTTTCGGCGATTGATGCTATGGTCCACCCGTTCTTCGATGAGCTACGAGATCCAAGTACTAGATTCCCCGATTCGCGTCATCCGGGTGGTGCGGTGAAAGATTTGCCAACTCTTTTCGATTTCTCTCGTCATGGTATGAATTTCCGTGAAACTGTCGATTTATCTTTTAACTAACATATACTCAGAACTATCCATCGCCCCTCAGCTCAATCATAGGCTAGTTCCTCAACATGTCCGTGCTGGTCTAGCGTCTCGAGGCCTTGACATAGACAATCTTACACCAATGACCAAAGATGAGATGATGGCGCGGTTAGATTGAAGTCTTTCCGCGCAGATGACAGACGACAAATGCTTTCCTGCCTCTCGAAGAACTGGCTCTGCTAGGAGTCTTAAATTTTCTGAGCGTCTCTTCACACCCAGCACCCACTTCAACATATTACGAGTCCTGCAATTGTCTTCCACAATATTTGCAGACCAGGATTGATCGTGGAAGCTCGGTAGATACGATGGGACAACAGGATCTATGATGGTATGAGTTATTAGTTTGTAGGAATACCCATGAGGCGGCAGTTTCGTTGAGCCTGGTCTTTCAGTTCAGCAACCGCATTCCTAAGTCCTCCGTGGTGGATTTCCTACGACAACACGACCTGATCAACGATCATATTCGATGATAGTTTTCACCCTCGAGGAACCTCGCTTTTAGACTTTTGCATGACGGACATGGTCTTTTGCTTTTCAATTCTTTTTTGTTGCACTACCGGCGCTCTTTCGATAGCGAGCAGATGGGTGGCTGGACTTCCTTTCTTCTACATCCCAAAGATTCAGGCGTACTTCTACATTTGAAAGACACGCTTGTGTTCAATGATTGCATGGAATGGGCAAATTCCGCGTTGGGGTGGCTATCGCCTGGACTGGCACGGTCAAAAGATTCATTTTCCTTCTGGTGGACATGTGCCATTAGTGGCTATCAAAAGGGGCTGGGTTTGCTTTGCAGAGACCAACAAAGACTTTCCATACTTGAGACTGATACTCAATTTACACGCAACTCGTACATACTTGATTTTTCTCTTTGTGACCGCATGAGTGAATTTGGCATTGCTTAAACGTATAAACTGCCAACAGCTGCCAATGGGTTCCTGGCCTTTGAAAAATCAAAATAAAGATGAAGCAGCTTTTGGAATCAGGAATTCTGAAAATAGTATAACTTTTTAAACTTTCCCACTAGCGCTGCCTATTGAAACTGGGGCCTGAGGCGCGTCGCGACTCTTTATTTTCTCAACTGTGCTCTGCAGACTTTACGATACCACCTGATAATCTCCAAATCATGGCTGACTACGACCAAAGACCGCGAGGGGGCCGTGGGGGATACAATAATCGGAAGAGAAGATATCGAGGTGAGAGCAATTTTGAAGACAGCGAGCTCAACGAGGCTGACACATGGCGTTGCAGATGAGGATGATTATGATCGCAGACCACAGCGCAGACGTTACGAAGAGCCTTTGGCTTCCAGAATTCGGAAGCAGTTACTCGCAATTGCCGAATCACCTCTAAAGCGCGTCGAAGATGAGGTTACCTCAATTGCCAGGACTGTTTGCGATAATTACGAAGATGAAGAGCTTCGAAACAGTTTCTATGATCTCTCCTTACAACTGGTGGTGGAACAGCCATTCAAGACTCCCTTTGTGGCAGCTGTGATTCTGGTTGCGAATGCATTACGGCGGGAAGTGGTGCAGGAAGTTCTTGCTAAAGCAACTGGAGCTATTAACAATGCCATTGCTAAAGGAGAATGGAGGGAAGTAAAATTATACATGAAGTTTCTGGGATCGCTGCAGGGCTTACTCGATGGCGAGGGTGTCTTTCCGGTTCTACAAGATATTTTGACTAAGGCGGTTGACCTGCAAACTGAGAACAATGAAGAGGTAGGCAAATCGGCTTGCATTAGTGGTACGTGTGCCTAGCTAATCTTAACTGAAATAGACCATCGGACCTGAACTGGTTAAAATCATTCTCTTCACAATTCCTTATATTATGGCCTCCTCAGCAACCGATATGGAAGAGAAAGCAACGAGCATGGTAGAGAACACAGACATTATTGCTGGCGAACCACACGTTTTGCAAGCGCTTGTCGATCCTTACCCTGGCAATGGAAAGGAAGAGGCAACCTCGCCCACTGGTGTGCTCGGCCTGATACAAAAGCAACTGCAAAACGAATCGACTACTGGATGGGAACTAGCCTGTCTCCCAAGACCTTGGAAGGTGCTCCGCGAACCAGAGTTGGCAGCTTCTGTTGCTACTGCCCCAAAGCACATCCTCCCTGCTATCATCATCCCCGAAGTTGTCAACGCGGGTCCGAGGCCTTTGTTCCCTGAGCTTTATTTTTCTGTTTACGCCAACCAAGATCTAGAGACTGTTCCCCCGACGTCGAACATTGCATCTTGCTTGCTGAGAGACGCTCTTGTCGATACTATCAACATCCTTGATTATAATAGGAATGCCACTGCTCGCTTCTTGATCGATATTGATTGTTATTTCGCTCCTGACACTTTTGTGAAGAGAGCTACTCCATTCGACAGACTTCGGGATGTTGAAGGAGAAAAATCAACCTGGAAGCCAGAAGATGTTGCAGTCGACGCTGTGTTCTCACAGCTATTTCAGCTTCCATTCCCCGAGCACAAATTAGTCTACTATCACTCTGTCTTAACTGAAGCTTGCAAGATTGCTCCGGCTGCCATTGCGCCGAGTTTGGGGCGCGCAATTCGTTATCTGTATCGAAGCGTAGACTCAATGGATTTGGAACTGAGCTACAGGTTCATGGATTGGTTTGCCCATCATTTGAGCAACTTTGGCTTTACTTGGAAGTGGACAGAATGGATTGAAGATGTTGACCTGCCGAGTCTGGATCCTAAGAAAGCTTTCATACAGGGTTCTTTGGACAAGGAGATAAGATTAAGCTTTGCCCAGCGTATCAAGGGAACTTTGCCAGCACCGTATCAACCACTGATCACAGAAGAGAAGGAGAAGGACACTCCTGATTTCAAATACAACGATGACAGTAAGCTTACCTCCCGCCAGCTAGTTATACATATTTTGACAACCATTTAGATGTTCCTTTCAGTCAAGAGGGCAAAGAGATCCTATCTCTCGTTCGCAAAAAGTCTCCAGAAGATGCCGTCCAGCCGGTCATTGAGAGAATCCACCAGCAAGCTCTCGACATGAACCTTGGGGACCCCCTTATTATCTCTACAGACGTGTATATGACCGCCATCTGTTACATCGGTTCAAAATCGCTTTCCCATGTTCTCTCCTGCATCGAGCGTTGCAAAGAACGTCTCCTGGCAATTGGTCCTGCTTCTCCAGCTGCACGGAAGCAGATCATTGAATCAACAATGGAGTACTGGAAAGACCAACCTGGGATTGGTGTCAATATTGTTGACAAGCTGCTTAATTACACCATTCTTAGCCCAGAAAGTGTTATAGAGTGGGCGCTGGCTGGGGAAGGTAGAAGATTGAGCGAAGCCTTTGTGTTTGAGATGATCAGCGCAACGGTGGGAAAGGTTACCGGCCGGGTACGACAGGTTGTGAAGGCGAAGAACGTTAATGGTCTATTGCCGGAACAGAAGGCTATTTTAGCAGAGACGGTCGAGAGGGAGAGGAAAAGTATGAAGGAATTGTTCCAGATAATGGAAGATGCTTTGGTGAGCTGGGCGTCGGGTAGTAAGGATCAGATGGTGGAGATTGGAGACATGGGTGGCGAGGATGCACTGGTGAGGCAGTGGGGCGAGCGCTGGTTGAGGGTTTTTAGGAGAAAGATTGCAGTGGAGGAAGCATGGATTTTGGAGGCAGAGAAGGAGAAAGTAGAGGATGAGGAAGGAGATGGCATGAAAGTAGATGGAAACGGGTTTGGGGATATCGAATAAAGTCCATAGGGCTTGCTCGGCATAGGTGAATATCACCAGGATCTGTTTCCTTCTGGCATTATTGTACAATATGGGCTGCATCGGCAAAAGCGTTTGCTTTGTCAATCATATAATTTTCCTCCAACCTATTTCCACCCCAGTATTTTGGCTTTTGACAGATTTCTTATTTGACGCGCTAATAGAACGGTTACTGCTAGGTCCGTAACCTATTCATAGTGCTAGCACTTACCCTATAACGCCATCCAAACGCCTGAACTTTTTCCCGGATATACTTTCACGCAGCTTCCGGTTTTCGAATTGAGATATCCTATCTTTACACATGAGACATTGCTGATCCCTTTCTCCTTCATCTCCTCGCATATCCCGGAGGTCCCTGCTGCTGACCTTGCGGTAGGAATCCAGGAGGAGGCATAAAACCCGGCGGCATCTGCCCCCCGGGCGGCCCACCTCCAAAACCAGGTGGAGGCAAAGGTTGATTCTGAAATCCAGGAGGTGGCGCAAATCCCGGCGGATGGAAATCGTGCGGGCCCCCGTAACCAGCTTGCGAAGGTGGCGGTCGCTGCGGTAGTCCCGATGGTGGGGGAGGAAGAGGGGCATTTGGTCTTTGCTGTGGCGGAGGAACAGAATTATAATTTCCATTGGGCCGTCCTCCGAAGCCAGGAGGTAGGTTCATAGGCGGCGGGCCTCCCATTTGTGGCATTCCTGCGTGAGGATCTATCATTGCTGCTGGTGCGGCCGGGATACTTCCATTCAGGAGCAGTTGTGCTGGGATTTGTTGCATTTCAGGTAGAACATTATGTGCTTTTGCCTGACTAGCCAACATTCTTTCTGCTTCGTCGCCATGTCTTTCTCCTTTTCCGTCCTTCTTGTATGCGTACTGCACACTAATATCCTTATTCATGAGATACTGCCCGTTCATATTCGCTATCGCATCGTCTGACGCCTCAAAATTAGAGTATGAGACAAAGCCATAGCCTTTGGAAAGTGAAGCCTCATCACGAGCAATCTTGGGTGCGGATATGAGAGAACCAAAGCGCGAGAATGTATCGTACAGGGTTTTTTCGTCGACCATGGGATCTAGATTACCGATGAAGAGCTCGGCGCCCACCTCAACCGTCTTTTGCTTGTCTGCTGAAGCCTACTTCCAATATCAGCGATTGGACCTTTACAATAAACTAGAGGAGACAAAGACAGACCTTGTTGACTCGAATAGGTTTGCCATATAACCGCACCTGGTTCATGATTCTGGCGGCATATTCTGCGTCCTCCTCACTGATAAATTCCACGAAACCATAACCTTGATGCGTCTGTGTAACTCTGTCCTTGGGTAAATGGACGTTCACGATGCGACCGGCTTGAAGCATGAGCTCCCATACAAGACTGTCTGTTACTCGCTCGTCAATGTTGCCAATATAGACAGTGGCTTCCTTGTCTTGCTCCCTGTAGAGTACAATTAGTTTAAGTCTCCGAGTAGAGTCCAATGAGGAGAGAACATACCAATGCCTGGCTCCAGACATCTTGAGGATTTGCTGGGAGTTGCCAAAGTTGCGGGCTTGAATTGTATGGCGCGTGCTTGGTGATTTAGAAAAATTCGGCTGACTAATTCGCGATTGATCTGGGCAGCTTTTCCTGGGATTCTCAAGAACCAAGTCAAATTAAACGCAACTCAACGAACAACTTGTAAGCTTCCTCAAGTACCTTCTTCCATGCTCGAATAGTTTGGCTAATATAAGAAGTAGCTTCGCGCAGTCACACCCGGCAATATGCAACTTTCAGAGGAATCCAAAGTCTGTATATCATTAGCACCACAACTGAAAGAGGGCTTCGCTGATACGGGAATAGGAGCGAATTGGCAAAGTTCTTGATGTCTCTCGAATTGCCATTCACTAGTATGTCAAGTCGTTATCTTGCAGTAGAATATTTCAGCTAATTGTAGGCAGTGGCTATCTTCCCTTGATCCTCTACCTTGGTGAGATCACCAAGTTTTGTATACCTAGACGTTGATACTCATATCTACAGGCTATACGCTCAGCGACCCCCGCCCGTCAATCATCAGGTAGATACCCGAATGATGTATTGCATTTGGAGGTTATTTTACTCACGACAGCCAGACTTTTCTCCCCTCTTGCTTGAGCACCTCAAAACTCCGATCACGTCAATGATATCACGGAACAACTACGGAGAGGGGCATGGAATGGTGTTGTATTTGGGAAAAGAAGATTTGGAGGGATACTGGATGAGCACTGTAGCATAGGAGGCGTTTCAAAGATCGCCAGCATGACTTAGGATTGAGGCAACCCTGGGCAGGAGGAATGCATCATAATTGTACAATAACGCAAGGGAGCGTAATCACCACTTGATATTCCAATCGTTTGTCCTGTTAAAATTTCTATGAAGATGGGTACTTGAACACGAGAATCTTTATATGATCCGTGGACCTCGGCTCCACAAAATAATTTTTGGAGCTTCAACATCGTCATTCCGTTTCCCAAATATCGACCATGATAAAAACAACGATCGCACCTCCTCACTTATGACTGAAAGCCATGCGCGATTCTCCCCCGCGCTGGTTGAGAGCATTGCCGGCCTCTCTGCCGGTACCATCTCTACACTCGCTGTTCATCCTCTTGATGTAATCAAAACACGCCTACAAAGTAATAGTTCCGTATCTTCAACGTCACATCCAGCTGACCTCTTGGCAGTTCACCGCAGCACATCTGCGATCCCCATAAACGGCCTCGGCCTTCTACGGACCCTGCTTAAGAGCGAGCGTCCAACGCAAAGTCTATATCGAGGGCTGACTCCAAATCTTATTGGGAATGCAAGCAGCTGGGCGATCTTCTTCTACTTCAAATCTTTAATCGAAAAGCAACTGCTCGTATTCCACAATCGGCCTACCCAATCTTATGGCAATGACGGGGTGGAATTGCAGAATGTTCTGACGCCCTTGGATTACTTCTTCGCCTCAGGATTATCCGGCACAATGATCACTATGTCTACAAATCCTATCTGGGTCATCAAAACACGGATGTTGAGTTCAGACAAAGGATCAGAGGGCGCGTATGAGAATATGTGGCAAGGCGCTAGACATGTGTGGAAGGCAGAGGGATTCAAGGGATTTTACCGCGGTGCAGGCGTCAGTCTCCTGGGTAATAGTCACGGGGCTGTTCAATTTGCGGTTTATGAGCCATTGAAGAGGATGTGGAGGACGTACATTGCGAAGGAACACGAAGGCACCTACAAGGCAGGCAGTGATGAGAAGATGGGTAATACAGCAACGTTAGTGATTAGTGGGAGTGCAAAAATTGTTGCTGGGAGCGCTACGTACCCATATCAAGTGATCAGAAGCAGATTGCAGACTTATCATTCTGAAGAGAGGTTTGGGAAGGGGATTAGAGGTGTGGCAGGGAGGATATGGAGAGAGGAAGGATGGAGGGGCTTCTATAGGGGTTTGGGGACGAATATTGTAAGGGTACTGCCTGCGACTTGGGTGACATTCTTGGTGTACGAAAACGTTAGGTACTATGTGCCTCATTGGGGGAGAGGATAGTGCAGAGAAGTTCTTAATTCTTGCAAATGAGAAGGCTAACACCGCACCATTTAGACCCTATGAGGGGCTTTGCAATAACCTTACTAAGTCTTACTGGGGTGTACACTCTGCTGACGACTGTTGCCTACGGGCCCTCGAAGGATATACAGACGAATAGAGAAAGTGGTGCGGAATACGAGATGGTCAAAGGCTAGGTCGTTGGACATGGTATCGTAGACTCAGCCTCAGTTATGCTGTATCTTCACTTCTGACCTAGCCCCATACGTCCTACAATCACCTACCTTAAAATTAACGCTGCTTGACCCGCGTTTCCTTCACATGCCAAACACGTGACCTACAGCTATTGTGCCATGGATCCCTGACCTCGTTAGGTAGGAAAGAAACTTCATGCATTTTCGATATCTTCTGGACATCATAGTTCTTGCACTGGAGATAAGTATTGGCCTATGAATTGGGTGGTACCTGCTGCCGGTATTCCGTACCCCTAGTTGATGCATGTTATTGAAGGGCTCAAGCCCGACATGAAGCACACGTTTGATTGAGGTGCGGTGATGTAAGGCTGAGCGTAACCTTGGGCCAAAAATGAACGGTGACCCCAGGATAGTTGATATGCCCAGACAGGCTTTGATCAATGTTTGAAATCCTACTTGCTCTAATTTTCAGGCCCCCAGATGAATATGTCTCCATGTCCCACAAGGTGGGACCTAACGCTTCTATTCCTCTCAATTTCTTTCCCAGCCTCGTTCGCACAAAATGGCAACCGCTCCTTGCCTGATCTGCTCCCTGAATTGCAAGATCTGGGAAAGTTCTCTGCTCCGAGCAATGCCTGTGGTTCTCGGCAGAACACTACTTTTTGTTCCTTGCAGGCTGTGAACCATGCTCTCAATTTCGAGCATGGAAATCTACGGTATAATGCGAACCAGTCCGATATCAAGATCAGCGGTATTTCAAAAGCCTTCAATCTTTCAGCTGCAAACGGTGAATTCCCTTGTAAGGCCCAGTATGTCTCTAGTGACTATAATGGGGCTCCGGAGGTTCAGATCACACATGCATATTGCGAGAGCACTTGCGGAAAAAGTTGGGAGCGCAGCCAATCATTAAGGTCAGGCGAATGGGTCTCCGCATTCGTTGGTTTCATCATCCCCACTATAGTCTCCTGTGAGTGTATTGCGAAGTCCTTGTGAGATCGGCCATCGCTGATATCTATATGCCCAGACTTCAGTATTCCTCGTAGGCGAAAGATTGAGATTTCTGACCCGTTGTCCGATGAATAGCTATCGGGAAGCTTCCAAGTCATCACCTATAGGATTATCAAGGGCATTTTAGGTTTCTTTTTGGCGGCCTTCCTAGCAGGGCTGGATATCTTTATCTAGTTGTCAATATGCTTCGCATTTCCAAGCCCTAGTATGTACTTTCTCTGTCGATACTTTCCCATATTTACCCACAAACTGTGACACATTCAAGTTCAACTCGGTGGAGATACTAACCCAAGCTCACAATTATGTTGTCTGCTGCAACTGAAACATATTTGGACAATCGAGTCATACAATTTTGGAGAATTCAATGAAGGATGAGCCTAAACTAACCCTCGATATACGAGCAAGATTACTCTTTGTGATTCTTATTGGAAATCTCGATCTCAACGCGAAAGAAAAGGAAGGGGTTGGATTATCCCTTGTTCTATGAAGGCAATATACCATCAAAATCCATCTCAGACCCAGGACAATCATCTATGTGGCACATGAAACGTTCGATTTTTATTTGCGAGCCTTTAATCCTTTAGACAAAAGCTGCTATCCGAGCTAGTGGCTGCTCTCTCCATCCTTAAATTCTGCCGATTCTGTCACTGATCAAGCTAAGGGACAAGAATGTATCAATTAAGCCAAGATAAGGCTGCGGACCATGGTCGAATGTCAATACAGGTCAGTACCGCAGCAAGGCAATACCTACGGCATCACTCTGACCAATTATTCGGGTTTGGCGCTACCCTTGGGGCACCAGTGGTCTTCTTCCTCGCGGCATTTGTCTACGCACTGATCGATACCCTTAGCGATCTAGGAAATGAGGATACTTCTCTTTCTTTGGCATTTGGTATGTGGTGGATGATTATACCTCAGTGAGTTATCCAATCGAGTTTACATCCTCATCAAAGATTGACGTTACTAGTATTGCTATTCTCTAAGGTCCTTTACGGGTAGGTAACAATCCTAATACGCTCGAAGGCATCCTCGCTCTACCCACTATTGACAAAGAAGAAGCCAAAATCCCTTTCCCAAATATCTGGATATTCAATCAACTCAAGTTTGAACTCGTATATCCGAACCGCTACAAGATCTCCTAGCTCTGGTAGCGCAGTCGTAGGAAGCAAGAATAATTAGAGACTGTAACCCAAATCTACGGCCTTCGAAGGGGGTGGTGGGGGGATGAGAGAGCGGAAGTCCCAGAGCAACATCCATCCAAAAAGAGGCATATCGACCCACAGATGCTTTAACTGCGCAAGATCATAAATCCTCACTGGCAGAATTGGCTCTTTGTGCTCTCTTTGGTGGATATTCTGATACTAGTTCCTTTCGCCCTTGCCTTTATTACTGCCTATACGACACCAACGATCGGTATGGCCTGCCGTAGCTTCAAATTTCTCATTTAAGCCGTTCTCCAGCTCTTTCAAAGTATCTTGTTTCTATTGGCACAAAAGTACCACGTCAAGACTAGAGGGAGATGGGCTATGTTGTGCAGAATATGGTATAGGTACGCAGGGTTTTTCGGGGCAGGCGCAGTATTTGCTACAGTAAGTATTTTCAAAATGCCCTTGGCTAGATGATATCAAGACTGACCTCGATGTTTCTTAGATTGGTGGAACAATGATGCAACTCATGGGAGTGGATATTGAGTGCAAGTATAATGTATCAATTCATTACTGTCTCGATCTGAACAACCCCAAAGTATGGATAGATATTGGCAGCAAATATAAGCTGGAAACAATAGAGGCGAGATTGTTCTGGAAGTCTTGCGATGTAAATGCTGTCACTTTCCTCGGTCTTTTGTGTTACGTAAGTGGGCCTGGTTGGCATTGGGGCATAGATTGTATTAACAGATGCGCAGGTTGGTTGGTGGTATCAGAGACAACTAAGAAATTATGTCCGTGAAATTGTGAAGGAGCTTGGGACCAATACTCGCGGCGGATAGCACCACGCAGCCAATTCCCGCCCGCGGCGCTACCCAGATTCAACGAATTTCGAGGTATTACCGATTTACCACATCGAGAATCATAAATCGCACTGAGAACATACATTATTTAAACGGCAATGCAGAAGTTCGACGGCGAGTCCAAACCCCAGCCCTAGTCCAACGGGTTGGGTGGTAGCATGGGAATTTCAAAGGGACTCCGAACCTCAAGTCGAACCAAGACCAAATCCAAGGGGCCCTTTGCGTAGCGTTGCTCCTCGACGGGAGGGAGTAACCCTCCACCAGGACCCCCGCACTAAAAGACGTTTTGATCGCCGACCTCAAGTAGTGATCTACTCTATCTGATCGTGCATTGCAGATCGCAGGTCATCTGGTGGATGATGGGGGAAGAACAACTTATTTCGCCATTTCAATTAGCGGGTAGGTATCCTGATGGGTGGCAGACCTTAGAAGGTTTGTGGCAGAGTCTAGTGTGAGGCGGCTCGTAGGTTTAGAAGCGGGCCAATAGCTTGGGGTAAGATTACAGTCAACAAGCCCGAATCTCCGGTTGATGAGCGAGAGAAGCTGGACGGTGGGCCCTGAAAGGGTAGGTTCTATTGACCACGCAAAGATCGAGTTCCTCAACGAGTTTGAAGATCTCCGCAGAAGGAGGGGTAATGTCTCTTATATTCGACAATCGATAAAACACACTTCGGGCCTCGCTTCCTTTTTCTTTGTAGATCACGGTTTGAATCAAGAAGAATTTGACGCGAGGAGATATCTGGTAGGATTTCTTGGGGCATGTCAGCTGCGTTATTCAGCGTCCTTGAAGATTGAGCGTCTCCTATCCCAATTGTCTCAAAAGTAAAAGATAATCAATATAAAAACTTGGGAGGGTGTAGTCCTAATCGCACTTCAATGTGATAGATAGACCACAAGATCTCAAGGAGGTTTAGGTCCCAGAAAATTCAAGTCCCTCTCTTTTGAGAGATTGGTGAGCAATGAGGACAATCTTTTAAGAGAACAACACTGTGAAGCTCCCAAGTAAAGATGCTTCAATGTCACGAGCACATTATGTGGTTATAAGAAGAGAAATATGAATATGAACCGTTTCTGTTGAAGAATTTTCCAGCTACAATCAATACCTTGTATCGAACCCCTATTGACGGAGGTGAATTTAATTTGGAATTTCATAGTATCGGAAAGAAAACAAATTTGTTGGTGATATATGTCTTACCTACATAAAAAGCCTGCTCTGGACAAGGACTTTCTATCTACTTGAGCCTTGACCTTCTCCATATGATTATTTTACGGAATAATTGTCTCAAGCTCGCGGAAGCACGTTCCGTGTCCAAAACCGCGAAGCTTGCGAAATTATTGCAAAGATTTGTATTTTTAAAACTTGATCGAGTTGGTATCTGTGCGAACTCGTTTCTTTGGTAACGCCCCCTGATGAAACGATTGCTATTCCCAGATGCCGAGTCTGAGAGCAGGTGTGTTCATCCGATTCGATCCTCGAACCCTTGCGGAGGGTCCACTGATCTGCTTTAAGGAATCCCTTGCCTTCCAAGGACGGCAAAGGAAACAGTTTCGCTGCCTGTATAACCAGAAGAAAGATGTGGCTGAGCGACATCATACAATAAGAAGACACATCATGCATAGATCAAATGCCGTGACGTATAGAACTGGTTGATTACCTTGAAAGCAACTTCATGTTCTCATCCTGTAGTTTCTTTTGAGAGCATGGTGTAGGGTACTCTAATCTTGTGACATGACGGGGGGATTCAAAGGCCCACAATTGAATTCTCCGATGGGCTGGTTTTACCTGGCAGGGTGAATAGAGGTGATATTGGCAGTGGAGCCTTGAAGACTTGAGGTTGATGAAAATGGACGCCATGGCTTTGCCACAGACAGAGAGCGCATACGGGGACGCGTGATCGCCAGCTTAGACCGCTGCTGAAGAACAAATTCGAAAAATCATTGGTTGTGTGGGAGTTCTTGTGTGCCAGGACCTGGGGTGTTGGAGATGCGCCAGATGTTTGGGTCCGGCGATTAGGGTTTGCTTTTGCGCAAGATGGCAATGGGCCGCCGGTAGCGCGAAGGTTAATTGGGATTCTGATATTGACCAGGAAGAGGGTTTGGCGATACCATACCTTGCTAGTCCATGTTTCTGCAACTTGCAAGGCCTTGAAGCTGAATCGACCCTGACGTCCTGGAGTCTCTTCGTATTGACTGGATCTGTATGTAGGAAAAAGGGGTTCTGAGATTAGACTCTGGTGGCGGGAATACCGAGGGAATAATGAGAACCCCCACGTTGTCAATTATTTTTGACGCGGTAACAGTCGTTGATAATGGTTTGTTGATGCCCAAAGTTCAGATGTTGGACGTACAGTAAGGTAGTACAAGTATTCCTTGGCTTACGATGATTGATAAGGCGCTGTCATCTGCACGCGGCCTTAAGATCGCCCGGTAGTTAACCTTAAGATAATAAACAGTAATCCTAACGTGGTAGTAACCTTAATAAACATTAGATCTAAGATCTTGAGTATCGGTTCGTTTTGTCGGGAATGTGGCACAGCGTTGTGATACAGCAGTACAGTGGTATTGCTGATGCACGAAACATGTGGAGAACTCTCTGTTGTACAACAATGGAAGCAAGATTTGAACCCGCATAACGCGCGGTAGAATACTGTTACCTGTCGAATAATGTCCTGTTCCGTTCTAACGGGTTGCCTCGGACTCCACTCCACAAATATGCTACTAGTAGACTTCTTCCTCATCTTCTAAATTTAGCTCTCAGCTCAATTAAAACAGACCTTGAGCATGGTCGTAGCGCAATTAATGGCTATTATTACTCATCAATACTGTATCTTGTTCCTATTCTTGTCTGCCCTAAGAATACCCATGACAAAGATATGAACATATTGCACCTCTTTTTCGCAACCTTGAACTCTTTGGGCTTGTCCGCAGAATGCGGGAGGATCGCCGTCAACCATACCTCTGGGTCTGATTGCAACATTAACAGGGGATACTGCAGCATCCGGGGCCTGAGTCGTCAAGCATAGAATCAAGGATGTGAAGGAAGATGCCAGTCTAGATCTGAGGAAACATCCGTAATGGTTGCACTCAGAATGGGAGAATTATCCGTTCGTTATCCAGGGAATTGAGGTGGGCGAGTTTCTCGATGAATCCCCTTTATTAGTTTGTTACGCCTTGCTACAGCAGGTTGAGCGGAGTATTCCACCACCCACAGACTACGCCATAACACAATCTCTATTCTCATCAGGCGCAGCCACTCTTACTTTGGATCAAGGACAATCCGTCGGCGTCCTTATGGCGGGATGCGGCCAACGCCGAACCACTTCCATGGGATCAAGCCGCAAAAGCCACTCGGATCTCAGAGGCCATAGAGCACTTATTATATAGCAAGCCATGATCATAAGTGGCAAACGTGCTTAAAGCCACGAGGAGTTGAGGTCGGCGATCAAAATCTATACGCAGCCAGTTCCAGACCAAGAGGATGGGCAAATCTGTGAATTTGCGTGCAGAGTTGTTCTGTCATATATTCTATCACTTTTCAACTCCGCGCGGGGAGGTACCGGAAGGCATCCACGCCTTCCCCATGTATCGCTTCCTGCGCTTAATTGAAAGCGCTCGCAGACGTTGTGTCATGGTCTTATGAACTGAACTCTATCGGCAATACTATTGGACGACGAGCTGCTGGGTCGAGATGTCAAAGTCCCCAGGCCTTGTCTCAATTCGTCAACGGCGCTTTGAAAGTTAAATGGCTCACCACTGCCTTGTCCACCAGCTGTCTGTGCCAACCTTGGACAATCAATCAAAATGCAGGTGCAAGCAAATACAGATGCAGAGGGAAATGCACTCTCGCCTCTTGTGGGCTCCTTTTAGCCTCGATGGCTAGAACAAGATAGTCGGCTAGGTCGTTGGCTGCTAGAAATAACCCCCACGGCCAAGGGTCGGGGTTGAATTTTCATTCTTCCCATTACAAGCTTAATCCCTCCCGCACTCTTCCGCGGTCGTGATGCTGGTGTGCATTACCATCAGTCCCTTTTGGGCTTCTGAAATGGGCATGGTAGGGTTGCTATATGCAGACCAGTTCCCCCAAATCTCAGATCTCTGTTTGGTGCCTCGCAAGATCCCTGATCCATGCGTTCACAATGTCTTTGACCTCTTTGAGAATGATGATCGGTACACATCTTCTTAACCCATGTCATAGATCATTTCATCCTCGCCCCAAATCTTGCGCACATCGTAACCTCCCGTTAGCAGCCGTGTTACCCATGCCTAAAGTTGACTGGGTTGCAGGTTCGATCGATGCTAGTTTGCTGCAGCCAATGCATTCTTATCCTCCCCGGCCTGGACTACTCTGACGTGCGAAGGGCATTACAAGAGCCTTCCATGAACAAAGCACCAAAACACGTCGACTCCTCTGGATTGGCTCTTGCTTTATAGGAACTGTTTCTCAAATCGATATGGCCTCACAAACCCCTGCACGGTGACCCTTGTCGACTCTGGCAAGTACTGGCACTCACTCCATTTAGTGCCATTCTGAAGACTTCGATATGAAGTCGATCAGCTTGATGCCTACGCTGAATTGTCAATGAACAGTATCATATGAGGATATTACAATTTGAAAGAAAGCCCTGTCTGTTTCAATGGCATGGCTCCGAAGCCGAGACTTGCTATTGGCAGAGTTCCAAACATCGTTAACGTGGGATGACAGGCCTCGTCGACTCCACGGCAATTGGTGGGGGGGATGAGGTTAATCTTTATATGAACAGCCCTTCCTCCATCTCAAAAGATCCTCGAATGAAATTCTGACCGATTGGCAAACCCTCCATATTTTCCATTTCCAGTTAAACATCATATCGAGTCGAAATCTTCAACTCAGTACCTGTATACAATCGATCTCGTCGGTCTCACCTCACCTCCTCTACAAACGGACAAATAAACACACACGCTTCACCTCGTCTTATCACAAACCTGACCTCTCTTCTTCATTTCTTTTCACAGAGGGCATCTGCTCTGGATTTACCTATTAATCATTTTGCTTTCCTATTCTGTTTGAATCGATTCGCAATTATTATTCTAGCACAAGAGTTCAAGACCAAATCTCCATAGTCAAGGGTCTTGCGATTAAGCAAGACAATACCGGCACGCTGGCATTGACAGCACAAGCACCAGGCCCGGCCTGGGGACGTTGGCCCGAGCAGCAACAATCGCCTCACTCTATCGATACCTACTACCCGATGGATATCTCAGGCTTGATACAAACCTATGACCCTCGATCAGCTTCTTCGGCCCCGTTGAATCGGGGGCTCATGACACCTCAATACAACACTCAAAACCACTACGATCCAGCTAGTTCGAGTCATTTAGCAGCACCACAACAAAATGTTCAGCAAAGCGTTCAACATGAATTCAACTACAATCACTACCCCGGCGGACAAATCAACGTTCTCGTTCCAGCACCGACTTTTGCAAACTATATTCAACAGCGGCCTCTTCCACGTCCGATGCAACCACAGAACGAAGTGAACCGAGGATTACCATATACTCGAAATGATCGCCAAGGTTTCGTGGAAGAAATCCCCATTCAAAGTCCCCCAATTAAGAACGAACCTCTATGGAACACCACTGAGAGCTCTCCAGCTTTTGTTGCAAGCAAGATTAACAGCAAGACTATCACAAGTACCACACCTACGGATGGGTCGAGCGAAATTACCTTCAAAACTGAGGTCGACAATTTGATGAAAGCGATTCAAGCAAAGTCCCAGAACAATCAACCACAGAAAAGCTCAACTATGAATCAGAGCACACCTGTGGTAGGTGCTTCTCGTACCCCTCCTTACGTGCCAAGCTGCTCTCAAGCAGAAGTGCAGGCATTTGGTCAGAGGAATGACTTCAAGCTCACGCATGAGGATCTTCAGGACGGTAACCGCCGCTCAAAGGATGACAAAAAGAAGTACCACTGCACTATTGAAAATTGCACGAAGAGCTTCCATCAAAAGACCCATCTTGACATTCATGAGAGGGCTCATACGGGACACAAGCCTTATGTAAGTGCTCAACGTTATGAAACTTAGACATACAATACTAACGAATTTCTTCCTTAGCATTGCCAAGAAGCTGGCTGCGATCGAAGCTTCTCCCAACAAGGAAACTTAAAGGCAAGTCGCCTCCTTACTTGTTTTGTGTTGAAAAAGCTGACATTCGAGATGCAGACTCACCAACGGCGCCACACAGGGGAACGGCCATTCCAGTGTGAATTATGTGGAAAGAGATTCGCGCAACGCGGAAACGTGCGAGCCCACAGAATTGTTCATGATCAAGCAAAACCCTACCTTTGTCGCCTAGACATCTGTGGCAAGCAATTCACACAGCTTGGAAACCTAAAGGTTCGTTCCAACTATCCCGTTGCATTTATCGCTACACTACCAGCGATGTTTCACGATCATCCCACATGATTATTGTATTTCCTTCCGCTCGACTTTCGAGTCTCATCTCCTTGACTCAACCACTTTCCCTATATTTACCTCCCTGTTATAAAGTGGCTGTTTGATTATATTGGAACATCAAGTTAACAAGTGTGGATAGTCTCATCAAAACAAGTTTCACGCCCAAACCATCCGTGATCTTACTTCCAAGTTCGCGTCCATCAAGGATGGTGACATTGTGAACGCTGCCGACAAGGAGTTGTGGGAATATTTCGCAAATCTCTACAAGAACAGCAATAAAGGGATCAAAGGCCGAGGAAAAGACCGAAAGGTTGGCACGAGTTCGATGTCCTTGAACTCTGGGTTAAGAAGCCTGAGTATGAGTGGTCGAGCAGGGTATACAATGGCTGGACCTGGACGGGGGAACATGGTCGTTGGTCTGCTCGATACTGAGATGAATAGGCACCATGGTTTGAAGACGGAGGGCCAGTATGAGATGTTTGATGCGGATAATGAGAGCAATAGTGGCAGCGCCAGCAGCAGTGGTAGTTCTGTTGCAACTTGTTACGACGATGTCCCTTCAGATGGGTTTGAAGATGGAGGACGCGGTGGAAATCTGGCCTTTGGCGACAGAATTTACTAAGGATCGATGGGCAGGAGGAAAGCACGAGTAACGAACTTTGACGAGACGACGATATATCATGAAGCCAGACATCGTGGTCTGCACTGATACACGAGGGGGTGTACTAATAATTTTATCACGACAATTACGAGACAGTATATAGAGGAATGGTGTTACTGTGGATATGTAGATACATAGGTTGGGACAGGATGGCTGGCTATCTTCTTGGCATTTTGGAGGATTTTTGAAGCCTTTTTTATCATCGCGTTGCGCTTGCTTTCCCACGTTCTTTTGCACTTGTCTTTTAGTTTTTCTTGCACAAACAACCAAGTCATTGTATCACGGATGAGAAGATTTTGAATTTAAGGGAGGGCTTTGTCGAAGAATTTTAATTATTGTCTGCAAAGATATTGCATTGGAGGTAGCTTGCTTGCTTTGTCGGTATTTTGCGTCAGTAGGCGACATCAATGGCCTGTCACTTCTGTATTTTCTGGGCAACGACTATGAATGTCAAATGATAAACAGATATTGTTATTCATTCAGCTGGGGAATTTTCTATAAGGTCCAGAGTGCTCTGTCTTCGATTGCTTGACTTGGCAAGTATTTTCGCAATTGGGACCTTCGGTGAGGGCGCTCCTTAGAGACGCTCATCCCCTCCGAACTGCTTAGCGAATCACGTTGCGCCCCCAACACACACTCACAGGCTCTCTTATCTCCCCTCCACCACATAGCCTGCAAACACGTTGTCATGAATTCAATTCTAGCAATGCCTATCAATCATCGCACGCACCCCAAAATACATTCATCACTAAACCCCTCAATTGAAGCCCAACGTGCTTCACCGACCGCGACGTCGTATCTCCATCACAATTAGATCACGTAACTCGCCTCAACCCGCCAGCGCTTGCCCACATCCCGCGCTTCTTCTCGCACGACCTGCCTCATCGAGTCCATTCCTTCTGTCATCTGCTGCAGAATGTGAAAATCCCTCATCGTTAACAGAAAGTGTCACCGCTCATCCTCATCATGTAGAAAAATTTTCACGCAAGGGATTTTCCCCTACAGAATAATGAGGCTGCCGGGCTTAGGGAGGTAGGGTAGCGAAAATTTTGCTCTGAAAGGGAGGGATGCTCGGTGGTGCCGGGCCCGGGCGTCACCGCCGAGATGGGAGCTGCGCGCGTCACTGTCGCTATCGCTATAGGGGAGGTTTCGGCCCCTGGAGCTTAGCCAACCGATGTGAATTGAATGGATGATGGCGCTGAAGCAAATGCGGTGCGATGTGCAAATCCAATGGGTAGGTAGGCTTGATGCGCACCTGTCATGTTGAGGCACAGTCTCGCGGCGGGACGGACCTACAGTGTACCTATGTTCTAGAGTTCAGCCCATTTCTGCACCTGAGGTCTTTGGGAGGAAAGGCATCCTTATTCCCTTGGAGTGAGGGTGTGTGGAGGGACCGCAGGGTCGGCAATATCTGGGACTTTGTATCACAGCTGGGGTAGATTTGGGTGTGGGGCACCCCTGTGGAGATCCTACAAGGATACTCCTTGCCCACGTGCAGGAATTTGTGCATGAAATATCAATCCATGAACCATCCACAAAGCGTGTCCAAACCTGTCTATGTCGTGACCATGCCCTATGGCTCCTTATGATCACCGCATTAATGTGATAGACGCTTCATCTCCTAGCAAAAGAAAACGGTACAGAACAATAATGCGAGATCTGCCCAGGGTCATAGATCTGAAAGCCTGTCCAATCTAGATTCCGTAATGGCGTGCTACCGTTGTTGGGCTGAGGGCCTAGTAGGGGATATGCTGTGGAACATATGCCCCCTGAGAAGAGCTATTCTTGTCCCACTACAATCGATCAATCATCCAAGTCGATCAACCTCCGTGCAGCGTCGAAACAAACAGGATATTGTCGTTGGGTTGCAGGACGTATGAGGCTTCGCCCTCGAGCTCCCAGTCTGCATCGTTGATTAACACGAGGATTCCCGGGCGTCTAATGGAAGCTGGTTAGCGAAGTAACACTGCAATGCACTTGTTTGAGGTGATGGCAATCCTGCAACGTGGTAGGAAAAGGGTTGGGGTAATGTCGCCAGGGAGAGCTTGTCATGTTTCGAAAATATCCACGTAAAGCTGATGATGGTATAGAAGCTGAAATGTGGGACTCGATGATTTGATATTGGAAATCTGTTGAGAAGCAATGACAACAAGGAAGATAGGGGTCTTACACGTGACCGTCAAGGACGAACATCTCCTTTCTCGTGTCTTTCATTACTTCTTCGCAGAGATAGTTGACTAGCCAGCCAACAGTAACAACGTTTCCTGTGCTGTCTTTTGCAGGGACTGAAATGGAATGTTTCCGCTCGTCTGAAAAGAGCATTTCGAGGCCGCCCCTGCTTCAAGTTAGATACTGGTTAATCAAGGGGACTTGGGGGCTTACGTAAACTCAACAAGAAGAGGGATATTCTGTTCGGATGTCATCTTGGATAACTCAATGATGGATTTTGCAGGTCTCCTTGCGATTTTATATGTGATCGAGGAAGGAATGTCTCCGTCGCAAAATTTTGGTTGGCCTCGCTTAAGTAATCCACCCAAATTTGCTGGTGTTTGGTTTCTATCAGAATAATTTGATGCGAATTCGTGAACTCATTTAAAATGAATGGTTTTTGAATATTGGATGAGTCTGTAAAATTCTTAGGACTACGCAGTGCTGAATACACACCAATATCTCAATTTGATCCAGAGTGGGGTCAAGAAGGAGATTTTTACTTCTTCAGCCTCGCCGATGTCTCGACGATGATTCAGGTTAAAGCCGACTATCTGGCGGCAGGTGCAAACAGACATCCTGCCGCTGCAGATTGGGATGAAACAGATGTTTTGGCTTTTGGAGCTGACAGAAACATAGCTTTATGGAGACCACAAGTACGTATGAAAAGTTCGAGTCATGCAATACTTCAAACAATCCTACATATGTTTTCCTTTCAGGTACATCGCTAATGCTGTATAGAACTCGGAATCACGAGGAATTAGTGACTTCCTATCTGGCCACACAGATACAGTGAACGCTGTGAAGTTCATTCCCCATTCTCAAGGAACATTACTCAGTGGCTCCGTCGACAAGACAGTCAAAATTTGGAGGAAAAGCCCCAACTCCGAAAGGTACTCTTGTATTCAGACTATCTCAGACCACGGAAGTTCTATAAACTGTATAGCCGTGACTGCTGGCTCAAGATTATTTGCCACGGGGTCAGCTGATGCAATAGTCAAGATATGGAGTCTGGATGAGAACGTAGCTTCCCTACGTCAGTCTATCAATATCACGCCAAGATTTTTTCCACTTGCATTGGCATTAAGTTCTCTGGTTGGGTCATCCAACTCTTACGTGCTTGCGGTTGCCGGTACCAAAGATATCATTCAGCTTTATGTCTTAGATTCTTCAAAAAGCACGGATTTCAAACTCCAAGCAACACTCTCCGGTCACGAAGGATGGATTAGATCGTTGGACTTTGCATGGGAAAATTGCACTCCTGATGGCGATCTCCTCTTGTCATCAGCGAGCCAGGACAAGTACATTCGTCTATGGCGTATTCATCAAGGGAAGGAGCTGCCAGCAGCTGCAGCCTCTGCGGATCCCTCTCTAGGCGCCTTTCTTCCGGGGAAGTCTCTGTCTAATAAAGCACATCGATTCAAAGCTGAGAATTTGGACTTCTCTGCTACTTTTGAAGCGCTTTTGCTGGGACATGAGGACTGGATTTATAGCACAAAATGGCGTGCAGGTGGTAAATATCTGCAATTACTTTCCGCTTCAGCAGACAATTCATTAGCTATCTGGCAGCCTGATGAAACTACTGGCGTCTGGGTCACAGTAGCAAGGCTCGGTGAGATCAGTGCCGAGAAAGGATCAACTACAGCTACTGGGAGCACAGGAGGTTTTTGGACGGGTCTATGGTCGCCTTCTGGCTCAACAATAGTGTGTCTCGGAAGAACAGGTAGCTGGAGATTATGGAATCAACATACCCAGCAAGACAAATGGGTTCAGGACGTCGCAATCAGTGGTCACACGCAATCTGTTACTGGAATTTCTTGGTCAAAGAACGGCGACTATCTCCTATCGACCAGTTCCGATCAGACGACAAGATTACACGCTAAATGGAAACATGGGCAGAATGAATCATGGCACGAAATGGCAAGACCTCAAATTCACGGCTACGATTTGAATTGTATCGACTCCTTAGGTACATCTCAATTTGTGTCCGGTGCAGACGAGAAGCTCCTTCGCGTATTCAATGAGCCAAGAGCTGTCGCAAATCTTTTGCACAAATTATGTGGTTTTGGAGGATCTCGTTTGGAGGAGATGCCTGACGCGGCAAATATGCCAGTTCTTGGTCTATCTAACAAAGCGATTGAAGCAGTCAACGATGATGAAGAGGTGCTCAACGGCAATGATAATGATCGGGTGGCCATTGATCCAGCTTCAATCGTGCACAGGTCCACTCTCGAATTTGATCATCCTCCCTTTGAAGAACACTTGTCGAGGCACACCCTGTGGCCTGAGACCGAAAAGCTCTATGGGCACGGTTATGAAATCTCTGCCCTCGCAGCTAGCCATGACGGTTCCATTGTTGCAACAGCTTGCAAAGCTAGCTCGATTGATCATGCTGTTATCAGACTTTTCGAGACCAAGGATTGGCATGAGATCAAGCCCCCTCTCACAGCGCATTCCTTGACTGTGGCGAGGCTGAGATTCACTACAGATGATCGGCATCTGCTCAGTGTTGGTCGAGATCGACAGTGGGCAGTCTTCCAGCGTGATGCTGCGGAGAAGACGAAATATACGTTGCAAGAGTCCAATCCGAAAGGCCATACTAGGATGATTCTTGATGCGGCATGGGCACCGACTCCTACACCGGTGTTTGCGACGGCTGGGAGGGATAAGCAGGTCAAGATCTGGGCTAGGGGGCAGGATTCAGGATTTAGTCATAAGGCTACCATACCGGAAGATAGCCCTGTAACTGCTATTGCCTTTCTTGATGCACCATCTCAGGAAAATGCAAATCTTGCAGTGGGTACCGAGTTAGGGTTGTTCAAGATATACCTGTTGAACACGAAGCAAGACTTTTCAGTACTGGCAACGCAGTTGGTTGGTCCAATGTAAGCTGTCCCAGAAATTCTATGAACCAGAGCTAATATTCAGCTAGTTCTTGTCCACACCCATCAAAAGCAATCACACAATTGGCATGGAAGCCATCACTGGAAGGTGAAGAAGGCAATCTCAAGATGGAACTTGCAATTGCTAGCGAAGATAGCTCTTTGAGAGTCTATTCTCTCTATCCGTCTGTAACATAGAAAAAGACTTGGGTATGTTAAATATTGCGCCGCCCATGCTTTGTTGAAGTGTTCATCCCTTTTATACATTGAAGCTCTCATTGCGCCAACCTTGTTTGAAAATACCAACCTTCCGGACCAGACCAGTTTATGTTAAATGCTGCGCCATCCATGTATCATGATAGCAGCCGTTGAGGCGCTAAACCAAGCAAAGAAATCTGTGAACTCCCGAGAAAACCAGTGATATGAGCACTGCCTGCCGGCCAAGAATGCTCAGAATGTCCTCTTCTCACTCCCATATCCTCCAAACCCACCAGTAATATATGCCGTCCCCTCACTCCCCACCCCCTTATTCCTCGGGCCCCTTTCCCTCAAATCATCCTTTAACCACCCCAACACCAACTCGCCCAATCTACTGTTCCCCGTCTCCCCCCTTCTATCCACCTCAAACCCGCTCATCTCACCCCACTCCTTCACCTTCCCCATACTCATATGCACTAACTGCGTTGGCCACTCCGCTAAATTATCCAATATGTGCGTCGCATACACAATCGTACACGCCCTGGTCTCCGTCTCCTTTTTCAAAAATGCGAGAAAGTTCGAGCGGCTCAGTAAGTCCAAATCCACCGTAATCTCATCCAGCAATAGGATGCGCCATGGTCGGATTAGCCCCATTGCGAGTTGGACGCGTCGACGTTCGCCGTCGGATACGGTATGCATCCGCCAATCGAGATCGATATCTAACACACTGACCAGTTCATCCTTTCGCTCAGGATAATGATCTCCTCCTACACTTTGCAATAGTTCCTTGACCCCGATGTCTGTCCGCACGATTGGGTTTAGGACCCATTCTAGACCGAGGTATGTTACGCCCTCAAGGCCGTCTTTGAAGGGATCGAGGCCGCCGATGGAGATGGTGTTGGAGGGCGCGAGACGCTTGCCGGAGAGGAGGCGGAGGAGGGTTGTTTTGCCGGCGCCGTTGGCGCCGATTAGGAGGGTGCGGGACGCGGGGGGAAGGGTGACGGAGAGGTTGTGTAGGCCGATGGAGTGGTCGGGGAAGGTGTAGGAGAGGTTTTGGACGTGAATGGAGGGGGCGGAGGTCTGGTCGATTGGGGTGGTCATTGTGAGTTTTAGGTGGGGGATTGAGGGAAGAGAGAAAAGGGGGAAGGAGTAGATATGAAGGTATGAGGAGAAAAGAAAAGGAATGTAAGGGAGAGTGGGATGTATTGGTGGTGGTGTGATTTGGAGAGGATATTTGAAAATTCAATATCAATGACGCATCGTTACTTATCGGCTTATCGAGCAGACCAATGTAGGAAGGTCTTTACTTTCTTGACTGACCGCCTCTTTACCTGGTAGTGCTTTACCAAGTCTAGACAGCTTTGGATTCGCAACAGTTATTATAGGCTGTTTTCTCATGGAATTAGATTGTCAGATGTCCCCGCGATTTGATCATCAGGGTTAA
>Ga0182030_10003250_pt1 | contig 34680 bp, 36 predicted proteins | sample 812S3MmetaG_FD_121299 | JGI IMG/M metagenome (GOLD analysis project Ga0182030, IMG submission 121299) | Permafrost microbial communities from Stordalen Mire, Sweden - 812S3M metaG (Illumina Assembly) | ecosystem: Environmental > Terrestrial > Soil > Wetlands > Permafrost | place: Sweden...
ATGATATTTCCGCAAGTGACGATGTTTCTGAGCAATTTTTTCCTCGCCACAATTAGGGGAAAGTATTTTGTTAGACTTAGTGTTGATATAATAGAAGTGAAGTAGGTATATCAAACCTCCTTCTTGCTCTTAGCTAGTTCCTCTAACTTAGACTTTACCAATTGACGTATTTACAACTATAGAGTTTGTGTGTACGTTTCGGCCATAGCTACGGTATCCCTTGGGTCCTGCCAACACTTAGAGAATGAGAAGATGAGTTCAGGTAGCTCGTAAGTGCTACAGCTCCTAGGCCTATCCTAACCCTTGTACAGTGTACTAATCAAAGGCGGTTCCGAGGACGACCCAGAGAATGTTCGACATGCTCTTTGGCTTATAGAATGACGTTGTTGCTGGGACGTCAAGGATTGACCGTAGCAAGAATATCTACGCTATACCCAAACAGCTTCACTTAGACAACTGCTGAATCATCCAACAGATCTTGACAACCTTATCTATGGCGTCAACTAGTAACTCGCATGCACCTCGCTTCGGCCCGATCCGCTCCTTGATGTTCTTTAGGAGAATCTGTAGATCTGTTAAGTGCATACGGACCACGTTGTAGAGTAGCTGAAGTCTCATCTCAGGCGACGCGATTCTGTATCGGCCGAAGTAGATGGCGCCCTCCTCCATAGCTTGTTCATGGTCGCGGCCCTTCTGATGGACTAGCACTGCGACCTTGTTGGCTGTTTGGCATAGCTGCTGCGCAATCGTGGCCATGAGCAGGGCGTTATTAGCACAGAGGTTACAGTTGGTGCATTTGAGCACTTCAGAACACGATTTGGTACCCCGTCCCAAGCTCATAAGGAGTGTGTCTACACCCGTGGTCTCGGTGATTGTATAGGAACCTGACTCTGACACTGATCCTGAGCCCCGTGTGCCGATGTCTTCTAGGAGCTGTGTCATGGTGCTGATGCACTTGCACTCGTCTTTGGTCTTTCTGATCTGAGGCTCTGCCGAAGAAACAATCCCAGTCCAGTGTGTTGCGGTAGATGTAGACGCGATGGGAGGATGCCCCACGTCCAAAGAAGGCGCTTCCAAATACATGTCCATTTCCGAATTTGTACACCGTTGGGCGATTACATACGGGTCGTAGTCGTCTTGGCTCATCGATGCCATGAGGTATTTGTCCAATGGATCCAAGAATTCTGAGTCGCTGGATACTGATGGCCCAACGATGGCCACAGAGGCCGAAGGCGAAGAGTTGGAGTCGGATTCGGAGGTGCTACTGGCATTATTACTGTAGGCAGATGTTTGTGTACCTGGACTTGTCCACTGCTCTGTCGGCGAATGTGATTTTGATGGGTTGCCGGGCGTAGCAGGGATGGACTGCTGGCTGAGTCTTGTCATACCAACAGTATAGGTGCAAGTGCCTGATGAGGGTGTGGACCGGCATCTACTACAGCCATCCCTTTCCCCGCTGCATTTGAGCTACAAAAAATTTCCGAGTCAGTTTCATGTGTGAGCTGAACACAAAGTGACAAATAATTTAGTGCATAACGAAGTACCGATTCGTGTATGCCAGAGCAACTGAGTCAACTGACCTTTCGCGTACGGCAAGAGTCACATGCAACTCGAGCATATCCGCGAGCATCGACATTATCGTTGCTCGAAAGCTTGACATATTCATGAGCTTTGGTTGTCTCATTATATCGAAATGTGCCGAACATGGTCAAAATAACACTGGATTGAAGTCTAAGGTTCTAAAGAAGTCTAAAGAAGTCTAAAGAAGTCTAAGAAGTCTACAGAACTCTAGAGAGAGGAAGAGGTTATGGTATAGACGGCATGGCCGATGCGGTTTTCCAAAACTATCCATGAATAATACTGTCAGAGTAGAAGAGTAAAGATGGCATGATATTCGGTTGGCTCAGAGGCCAGCACATTAAACAGCTGCACCTTCAAGGTAAGCGACTAGGGGTTCAAAAGGTGGGGGCTTGGCGTGGGGGAGGGGTTCAAACGTGCAGCACTCCAACGACTAGAAAGGTTGTGCAACCCCTGCTACCACCCTGGTTCGCGCTTGCTTAATTTCATGCATGCTCGTATAGCACAACATGACCCTGCAACGTTGCTCAGGATTAATTCAAGAATCCTTTTGGCAGCCTCCGGTCTGACAGATGCAGGCAAATCCGAGCGAGCATCCGTCCTATCAAACAGATACGGGAGTCGGGACCGCGAACGCGCTTCCCCTGTGATAAGCAAGGTCTGTTTGGCATTAAGAAGCACAACGCAGTCTTCTCATGAAATGGTCAGGTTTCCCCGGTCTCTCATCTTTCAATAGCGCTACCGAGTTCTAGTCTAAATACAACCATGTCTGAAACACCGATTCGAGTTGATCTAGGCCCAATGGACCATCTCATGCCGACTGTTTATACTGCGGCCGTTTGTTACTTAGCAATGAAGCCAGGAGTCAGTGCGACTGAAGTATTCGCATATCTACAGGAGGGACTTCACCGTACCTTCTTGCAAGTACCCTGGCTCAGCGGCAAAGTGCATCGGCAGGCCCGGGACACGCCGGGATGGCGTCCAGGGAAGCTCGAAATCCGGTATTCTCCGAGCACAGCCGATGGCCCCCAACCCTATCAATTTCGCTTCAACGAGCTGGAGTCAGCAACTCACTACCCTGATCTCAAGGCGAGCGCTTTCCCCCTTGATACATTCGATGACAAGGACCTGCTGTGGGTGGAAACATGGCAAGCTGACCTGGATGTGGGCGTCGAGGTAGTGGTAGCGCAGGCTAACTTCATGCCCGGCGCCTGTCTCTTGGCTTTTGGCATGTAGTAAGTCTTCTCCAAATTCGTTCTTCCCTTTCAGGCTGTCACGGGGTGGTCGAGATGCCGTTTTCTCAAACAGTCTTTTCTGCTCCTGGATCTGTCAGGACACTCTGATGAATCATTGGGAATGACAGTACTGACTTCGAGATCTTCCACAGTCATCCATCGTCGGATGCTACTGGTATGGCCATCATCTTCAAGCTATGGGTCGATAATTGCCGAAGCTTACATTCCCAGCACATCCCGCCCGAGTCTGACCTTAGGTTACTGCTGCGGGCGGACAGCTGGGATCGCATGCTTGTGGACAATATCTGGGCAAAGGAGGGACAAGGGTGTTTGGCTGCGGGCAAGAATTTGGCAACATGGGATATGGTTGGCCTCGAACCTCCTAGTACAAACGGGTCAGTCCCTCCCATGACTGCAAGACGCGCGCAACAGGCTCGCGACTCTCAAATGCAAAGAACCATAAAGCCAAGAGTTTTCAAGTCAAGAGTCTTTTACATGTCACCCGCAGCTTTCATGGCCCTCCGGAAGAAATGTAACGAGGAGCTAGGCACGACAGATGTCTCTGGAAACGACATTCTCATGGCCTTGATATGGTGCAGTCTGATCAAAGCTCGGACGGCCGCCTTGGCCGTACATAACATTAAGGTCGATATGGACGGCCTGGTCGAGATACAAGTACCGGTCGACGGCCGGCCCGACTTCTCGCAGCACATGGCGCTGCCACAAACCTATATCGGCAACATGGTAGTCTACCACATGCCTGTGGTCCCGCTCCGCGCCCTTGTCGGTCCGGACACGACCACCTCCATCGCCCAGACAATCCGCACAAGCGCCCGCAACATCAATCACCAGACAATGTTGGACGGGTATTCGTTACTGCGCCAAATTCCTGATTACGGCCTCATAACCCCCATGCCCCGCGCGAGCCAGGAGGGTACCTGGCTGATCTCTTCCATGCTCATGGTCCCAGACGACACGTGCTTCAGCGATCAGTTATTCCACAACCACGGCCGCCCCGACGGAGTACGTCCGCTGATGAGTGGCCGCAACAAATTTGAGGTACCCGTATCCTTCATCATGCCGCGGAAGAAGTCCGGGGGTATCGAATTCACTGTGAGTATGTTCGAAGACGAGTTGGAATTTTTCATGGAGGACGAAGAGCTTGGGCGCTATGCTTTTCTTCTGGCGTGATTTGTGGTTGTTGTTTGCGGTACTGAATTTGGAAGTGAAGGGGTGGTGCGGGTGGAACTAGATTCTTTTCTGTTCTTAGGCTATTTGTATGCTATAAAGGTGATTCAATGATTCAAAAGATGTCTGGGTAAGTATAAAGCTTGGCTGAATGATCTACAAAAGAAGTCAACAGACTGAGGAAAAGTTAATGATGTCAAGAACCCGAAGTTGACCAATGGCACAGCATTGAGTCTTCGAATATCATGTTTATCCCCTTTAAACTGTTGAGCACTTGAAATCGCTCGTTCTACTCGTTGCTCCGTCGTTGCAAGCCACTTGTGCTGATTACTTCCCACCATCTTGACAAAATACATGGCTAGGCTTTAGCGTTGGGTTCTAAGATCGCAGGGATTCGGAAACATTGATATTGATATTAATATTGAATTCTTCTACCATTTCGATATGTTCATGCGGTATGTGCAGTAGATTATTACTTTGGGTCGCGGTAGAATACCCTTGTAACTATATCTGCTCTAGCAGGCGTTCTCTTGATTCTATGTCCATAATACCTAGTGTTTGAGAAAACTGTTAGCTAGCACCATCTCCTCTTCCTTCTACTTCGAAGGACAGTGTATCTTGCCTTGGCCGCTTTGCCAGTACAGCCGGAGCTGAAGAGTCAACATCCATAGCATTACCAGTCCTCCTTGCCGTGTGATTCTTAGTGCGCTTAAGCTTACCGGGGCCTCTCTTCTCTAACTCTTTCTCAACTAGCGTAATAACCGGGCGGTAGTCCGGGCGAATTGACCATGGATATAAGCTTGGTCTGCGGACTGCGAGAGTCTCCCTGGCCTTTTGACGGGCCGGAAAATCCTCTGACCACGCCTTGTGCTCCACTGAGCCAAGCAATTTCCTTGTACAGTTTGTGGAAACAGACCCCTCTTGTTTTGTACACTCGCAAGTCTTATGTTGTCCGCTACAATGGCCACACCGGCTTGGGAATCGGCAGTGCTTTGCGATATTTCCGTAAGCACAACACTTAAAGCATTGTACAAGCCCACAACCAGTTCAATGTGTTTTGGCAGTGGTAAAAAATCAATCCTACAGTGAGAGGTTCTCTTTGATTATAGGCTACAGAGGGTCTATAGGCCTTGTAATTGGTACTTCAACTGCCACCGGAGACCCCGAAAGTTCCAGCTCTACATACCTATTTTCCAACAACTGCCAGTGTCGATCGCGACGCCGTTAACGGCGTCATGCAGGGCACAGAAATGGTACCGGTCGACTCTTTAGGTTGTTGACTTTCGATTCATGGTATTTTCAGTATGGTACGAGCAAAAGTCAGTTTTGCCAAAATTGATGTTCGCCTATGAATTAAATGATAATTCGATTTGGAAATGTTAAAATTATTAATCATATGTCCTGTAGACAGTATGACCGACCTGAGAAACACAAGCCGATCGCAATGCAGGGCAGGGGAGATAATGGGAAGTAGAACAGTCTTGAATTGTAAACAACCAGGAGTGCCAATCCTAATTATCAAAGCATACCTCAACCAAAGTGTGGTGGAAGCTGTGAAGCTACATAGCATCTCGCTCTACACATTGGTTCCAATTGGGACTGGTGTATCATCACATCAGCTCTTGCCCTGAACTACATCTTTTCCTTATTAAAAATGGTTATTGTGAAAGTTTACTGACCTGCTGGTATTTCAAGCACGACGAGACAGCGGCCGCATACTCCCGGAGGGCAGTGTGATTCATCCGACCGTGGTACAGGTCGGACAGCTTTTGCTGCTCGATGCCCAGTACGGCAGCCAGGACGGGATCCATGAATGCGAGCAAGATGATTTCCCCCCCTCGTTCCAGCTTCGCGTGACTTACATTCCGATTCTAGTCATATATATAAGCTATAAGCATCCCAAATTATTGTTCGGAAATTACAGTCCAAGATAATTGGCTGTTAACAACCACAAAAACAGACCTATAACATGATCTACAGCCTATCACAGATAAAAGACCTACTACAGATTAAAAAAAAAGGACCCAGGAAAAGCCCCTAGAATTAAAAAAAGTAGGCTTGATATAGAGCCACGTAATCCCAAGTCGTATCACAAATACTAAGAGATCTAAAAAAAGACTCCTAGAAATAAGAAAATCTATTAAGAATAATATTATATAATTCTAAGCTGAATTTATATTTAAGTCTAAGTCATGAGATCGCTTTAAGACAAAGCTGGAAAAGCACTAACAAAGTCCTGGGGTTCAATATTACTAGACTTACGAGGTGCCAAAAGTTAAATAAAGAGAAAAATATGGACGAAATGAAGTTTAATGTGTTCACTCGGTCTATATGTCCGCTAACATCATCTAGTGCGCTGCAGCCCTTCACGTGACAGGCGGCGAATTCTCTTCGAGCTGCACTGAACTCAGGGCACGAATAATTTTAATTTGCCTAGGTACATTGGTGCATGGTACATGGTGAAAGGATTGGAAAGAATGAAAAGGGGTAATTAAGAGCGAGCTACGGCCACTTCGACATAATCACAACTCTCAGGGAGATTCTCAAAAGAAGGTCATCATCAATATATATTTTCATGTATATGAGACAGCTTTCTGTTACGTTCTTCAACTCTTAATTCTTCAATTCTCAAACCGGTTTCCTCCCAATCACAATGGAAATTGGCCAGATAGGCACCGTTCCCTCCCCATACGATCTCCGAAACTCCGCCATACCCTCTTCCCCTATCCTCTTTGCCTCAACCTCATTCTTAGCCCTCCCAGTCCTCAGATACGACATCGGAATTGTCGCAGACATAGTATTCAACCCCCATGTCCGAAGTTGCTCTTTGAGTTCAGGACGCTGGAACGACTCATTGAATTCAATCTGCACCCTCTCAAGACCCTCCGCCTTGAAAGCTTCCTCGATCCTATCTTTAGGAATAGAATCGAAGCCCACGTCCTGCATAAATTCGTGGAGCACGTCCATGTATGGCTGCAAAGCCGGGTCATTGGGAATATGTGTTGCGAGACCAATGTTTCCCTCGTCCCATTGGAAATACCCCCCTGGCTTGAGTATCTGTAGAAGATTTCTCACTGCCTGTTGATATTGGTCTTTCCGCAATGCCAGGAGCATGAAGCGCACGTGGATCAAGTCAAAGGACTTGTGGTACTGAGGAGGGAAGGGCTGAAGCATATCATGTACCAAGAATACCATGTTAGAGCTACTCTTAGGGAAGAGCTTGGAGGAAATATCGAAGCCGGTGTACTGTCTTCCTCCTGAGCTCGGGTATCTGTGCTCGAAATCTTGGAGCCATACTCTATGGTCACTGTTAGCGCCAATTAATAAAGAAACAAGGCATGGTATCTTACCCTGTGCCTGTAGCAATGTCAGCAACTCGTTTTAGCTGCGAGATCGGGACAGAAGGGTGGACTAATGTTTCGTTGCTGACAGCGAGAGCTAAGCGATGCTGAAAATTGAGCCTGCAATTTGCTTCTCATTAGGAGAATCATTAGGGAATAGGATGCTGTTTACCTGTAAGTCTCCTTTTCATCACGCTCGTTCCAGATGTAGTTCTTGTCTATTTCTGCCATTTTCGAAAATCTGCAATTTGTTTTTCACTTCAAATAAAGCTTGGAGGCGTTGTCAAGTATATGTACAGCCCTTCTAATGAGCTCCTTATGCGGTCGAGGAAATCGTCGATAAGCTGTTGGTCCACTGTTGCAGACCCTACTGCCCTATTACGGCAAGTACTACCTCCTCACGCTTACCGAAGGCCATATCTGCAGTAATCAGCTTTCGGCTTCGGAGCACTACCGGACTCGGTAGAATCTGGCTACGGAGAATGGAGATTTTCGAAGTAGGTGCTGTAAACCTTAAAGCTATTATTGGCTTAGTACCTAAATTAACCGGGAGAGAAGGCAAAATCGGGTTTAGGTTGGTGTTTTGTTGACTTTATTTTATTTCATTAATCAAAATGAAGCGAATCACAGAGGTTTTGGGGTTGACACGCATGAGAAAAAAAGCCAAAGCCATGGCGGCGACAAGGGTCATTGTTTTCCTAACCAGTCGGAGGATCACTCGAATGGGAGTCATGCTGAAGGCGCTAGTGGCGCCGTAAGCAAGTCACCAACTTCATACTTTGCGAGATATGGACTTCACTGGGTGGTAGGGATAGATGAGCAAGGAGCTTGCATTTACTCCAAATGCGAGAATTACCCAAGGCAGATCTCAGCTTCACGACTCAATTGGGCCCCTCGTCATCTCCACGGGTTACCACCTGCACCTGTTTCTAGGAGTATCCAATGGGCCTATCTCAAGTGATAATTCGTGACAGCATGGTCAGAGAGGCTTATGTAATTATTATACTTAGTACATTAACGACAGCGAGGTAATAAGAGCGGTGCTTTCTTTACATTCGTTTGTAAACATGTTCAATGCATAAAGTTAGATCCCTGTAACACGGTGTCATTCATCCTCGTCTGCTTGCATCACTCGTTCTCACGTAATATTGACCACATCCGAAGCTGCCTTAATGTTATTGCAAGAGCCGTCCATTGATTCTCAATCGACAATGTAAATCAACTAGACGGTGTCAAATTGTTGCGATACATATTAGGAAGGAGCGCTGTAGGCCCTTCGGCTGTAGTATCGCCAGGCACCCGTTTGGGCTTAGTGTACACATGTGACATTAAATCACGTGTCAGCCGGGAACACTAGGCCTAGAAGGGATATAGGGATATAAAAGGCCCTCAACTTCCATAGGCTCAGAATTTAGACTTATTACACACTATACATTTGAGAGCTTCGTGACAGATTAAGAATGTCAGAATTAAGCTTACTGGTTAAAAATAATCTTATAAGAAAATTGTTTATTATATTGAATCGTTTATTTGGACTTAATTGTTAAAATTTATTGACCATTAAGATTGTAAGTAGTCTTATAAAAGTAAAATATTTAATGTTTAATGATTAAATAAGTGTCTTAAAACTTGTACACGCTTAATTGTCGAAATTTAAACGACTTAGATAGTCCCTTCACGGTTCGACGCAATCCCTTTTAAGTGTGATCCGAATGCCCAAAACTTGATCTATCCTCGGTATCTCACCCTCTCGACCTGGAAACTCCTCAATCGGGGCATATAATTCCCTGATAGTCTCGTCGCAACCGAACTACTTGCACCACTTCTCGCTGCTTGAAGCCTGCAAAGCCCCCTTCATGAAGTATCGGATTTCAGCGATTTGGAAGTCGCAAAGGAGGTATTCAAGGATACGCTCTTCACAACTTTCCACCTCTCAAGTACATACTCAATATTGACCCGGAATCTGGGAATTGTTATCGATAACAGGATAGTGGATGGAGTGATAAATTAAGGGCTGTCGATAGCACGATGCGAGTATGATGACCCGATAAACTAGCGCTGCAAGTATCACTAAGCTGAATAGAGGGCGTGTGAAGTAATCAGGCGAGGAGCCTTTTTTCTTTCCCGAGAGATCTGAACCTGCAGGCGGTGTTTTTAGGAGCGGCTTGGTTCTTCATCACCTTTTGTTTTAACTATTAACTGACATGGTCCACGGTTCTCCACTATATAGGAGACTAGTTCAGTGTTAGAATTATAGAATATGAAAGAAAAAGCTCAAAGCTCAGCTTGTACTTTTATGATTGCTTCTGCTCTGCGTCCACATTTCATACCAAAAGGAGCACCATGAAGTCTTTCACCGTGAGCAAAAAATTTAATCCCAGGGGTCTAGTCTGATTAAGATGTCATGTTCGAGATTTAGCTGCATTCGAGGTTTCTGAAACTTCTAAGAAAACTAACTGTATTCCATAGCATACTCACCTAAAAGTAAATACTGGTTAAGCTATTCGACCTCGAAAGCAGTTGCGATGAATCTTGTCTACTCAACGTCGACTGGGGACCACTTTCCAACACTAGCCAAATATCTTCTAACAAATCATCGAATTGCGCACTTGCAACCATTAATTCCTTGAGTACTGAGCCCAAGAATCTCAGTGAAGTTAAAATAGAATTTTGCTGCTCTGGCAGCCCACTCAGCTCAGCATTTCCAGCTGAATTTTTTATTTTTAAGAGAAGGACTTTCGCGGCCAAAGAAACGGGCCATGTGAGATACATGCCAAGATGGTTACATCTCTTCAACTAAGTATTCCCAACTCAAAATATCAGTAACTTCTCCGACCATAAAAGGTGAAAGCTGAGTAAATAAAGAAGCGCCATAATCAGAACGTACCTGAAGTCGGAAAAATGTACTCCTATGCTGCAACACCTCACCGATCTCCACCGCAGCTTTCTCGTACCGCTGCCTGTTCTCAGTTACCAGACTATCACGACATCGTGTCTGGAGTGCCCGCTCGAATGATTTCATGTGAATCAAAATGGATACTCCCAATAAGATAAGATGTGTTGTTGCTCGCAGCGCTTCCTCACTCGCTGCTTGATCCTGCTGAGTAAACTGCGTTAGGGCAAGACTCTCTAAGATCATATTGTCCAACTCGAAATGGTGGGCCCAAAAGTCGTATTCAAAGCCAAGTCTTCGCTTACTCTGATCATCTGAGAGTCTCAAGTGACCAAGTGCTTTATTGCCGATGCCAGTGGCTATAGCAAAAAGGGAGAAGAAAGAGTCCGAATTTTCTTTTGTGTCGTTCATTATGTCTTCTAGGAACTTGGCAGGATGAGACTGATCATCTATCGAATTGGTACAGGGAAGATAAGTGAGTATCTATTTCCCGACGGGTCTTAGTTCTTGTCATAAAAATAGAATCACTTGGGAGGAATACTTCAGAAGTTTGCAGTGTTGGCAGAGTGTTGGTAATGGCCGAAATAAAAAAGTCATGGCTGAAGCCAACCCAAAAGGTCCGACGTCTCTCGTCCATCTCGGCTCGTGAAGATGAAGACTTGAGAGGTAAACGAAGGCTATCCGATCTTTTCGGAGGTTCATTTGCATCGATGAGATCAAAGCATAGCAGCTTCGCCAACCTCATTGCCCGCCCATGTGTCATCCATGCTCGTGCGGCGCTCTTGCAACCAGCTATGAACTCGTACTGGACAATTAGTAGCAGGGCTTGGAGTATCTCAAGACTTTGAAAACTGCAATTTTCTTTTTGCATCTCGGTTAGCTCTATATAATGACGAGCAGAGTGATAGTAAAGCGCTCCCAGGTGCCGAAACTCATCACTGAGGGCTGCACCCGTCATTGCTACTGCGTGGCTCAGTGCATTCACCTCCTGCTTGGAAGGACTTTCGGTCACAATCCTGAAAAAACGGTCCCGATTGATGGTGGCGGGTATGGATTGAGATGCTTTGAAATACTCCTCGTATCTGAATTATAAATGATTAGTCGATTCGCCAAATGTAGTTGGTTGAGAGGGAGGCATACAAAATTTGCGTAACATTTTGTCCTGCAGACATCGCATCGAATGACAACAACGATGGTGTTTCAAAACTGGCAGAAGGACTCAAATAGCCTATCGATGTTGAATGTGAGACCACCTTAGTGTCAATTGCGGGTACATTCTCGGAAGGCACTCCCCTATGTCTAATAATTAGTTGATGTGTGGAGGAGCAATATTCTCTGACTACATAGAGCAGCGTACCATGGTCCAGCAAAGTCATGAGATGAATACCAATCCTCAAGGGGCGCAAATGAGGGCGTTGGATCATTCAAGCTGTGAGGGTTGTTGTTTGATCCATCCCAGCTGGAGGAGCTGGTGGAAATTATTTCATGGGTCTCGACTTCAGGCCGGGAGTTTGCAAGGATGGAGTTGTTCGAAGCAAGCATTGCTTCGGCTTGGGCTGGCTGTTGTTAGTTAAGTCGAAGAAAATGGTAGGTCATGTCAACTACCAAGTCGCTCCTGGAGCTGCAATAAGGTCTGAGATACATCAAGTGAGTCATATGCCCATGTGTAGGTACATTTAAGATTCAGTCTTTTGCATCGCTCGCAGCTTGGGTGCTCTTTGTTACACCGAACCTTTCGCTCCCTGCAGATCCTGCATGTCATCCTCGTGAGCTTGGAGTTGGGTTTGCCCGACGAGGGCACACGCTGAAGGCTGGGCGATGCCATTCAACCCGACGGTGAAAGAAAGGATGCTATTTGGATCAGGAAACTCGATTCTGCCCCCTATTTATAGGGATGCCTGGTAAAAAATTTCTCGCGTATGGCGAGGATGGTTGCCTTTCCAAGTTCACCGTCCCAAAGTGGTTGGACGCACAGTATTAGACCGATTGCTCTAAGCGGCTTTCCGCGACTTATCGCCTTATTAATCTCCTTACCTTCCGAGTGGCTGAAATTTGATTTTCTGTCGGTATGGCTTACTAATGGTCTGTATTTGGTCTTCTCCGGCATGCAGCAGATAAGGAAGCCAATCGTGATTACTTACAGTAGAATCATTTCTAGACTAGGAAATAAGCTAGTCGGGCAGCCATAAGCAAAGCATTGCAATTGCGGCACCTATAACACAGATCGAATATTTATGTACCTTATCAACGCCTTCCAAACTCTGTGCTCACCTCCAAGCCTCTGGTCTGCTTCAAGGATCATCTACCATGCCTAGCACAGTGCACATTGTCTGGATCGAGTACTTAGTGCGTGAAAACCCAGGTAACACCACCAAAGACACTTATTTCCTATTTTTGAATAGTACTTCCCCCTTGAGATCCGGATGCAAATTTGTCATAAATGAAGTATTTTTCGGTCGCAAACCATCTTTCAGCTTGAACTCATACTTGCAAATCAAACTCGCAAGTGCGAGTTTGATCTGGTAACTAGCCATCCATCGTCCAGAACATGAATGTCTGCCCATTCCAAACTGAACTGAAACTTTTTCTCATCCTCCAGCGAACGTTGTCGTAGATTGTAAAAACGCAAACCGTCGAAGATGTCCGGCTCGTGGTAGATATTTGGGTCGTTGGCAATGGCGAATGCGGGAGTGAAGACCATGGTGCCAGCAGGGATACGTGTGCCATTGGAAAGATTAACATCTTGGAGTGCTAGACGCTGGAATGTAGCTGTTTATTATATTTAATATTAAGGTCCGTTGAAGTTTAAAGGGCGGCAATCCACTTACTAGTTACATGCCCATTGAACCTCAGCGATTCCTTCATAAAACTGTCCAGCTTCTTCAATTGGCCCATACTTTCCACTGTCCATTCACCACCAGCTTCAGCTAGAGTATCATCTATCTCCTTCTTCAAAAGCATCTGAAACTCAGGCCATGTCGCAAGGTTGAAAATTATATTTGTGATCAAGTGACTCGTACTACCGACGCTTATCGATGCAATTGCCAGTTGTATAATCCCATGCAAGTGTGCATCACTTTTGTCCGGTTCTGGGACGAGATCCCGCACCCACTGAATGCAGTCGTTCGGCTTTTTGTAATCAGCGTTCCTTTCTCTAATGTCTCTTTGTGCGATAATAGGAGCTAGTAGGTCTCGTGCTCGTCGATTGGACTGCCAGACAGTACGGAGGTCGGAGATAAAGTACTGAACGAGAGGGCGAAAGAGGGGATGGAAATATCGAAGTTTTGCGGAAGCAATAAAAACGGCTTTTGTATACTTTAATAGTCATGTTAGATCAAACACTGATTCAATCTCGCAGTGCTTACATTGCTACTGATATCCATCCAATCTTCGTTTCGCTCCATGCCATTCCCAACAAAAATTCTTGTACTGACCCGACTTACAAGTTGCACAACTCTTGGATGAACTTGAACTGGAGTCCAGTCTGCATAAACGACTAAGCTAAAGCCCCTTCTCGAGACGCACCAAAATACATACCCTTGCACTGTGGGAACTCGAGAGGAAAGCTATAATCAATTACATCCTGTATGTCTGGGAACAGTTTTGCTGCAGCTCAAGATCAGCACTTCAACTTGTTTCTTGTCAAGCAGCTCACGTAAATTTTTGGCCAAATCATTCTTCAAAACTATATGGGGATAGTCCAATTTCCACTGCTCAATAGGCCACAGATAGGTTCCCAGAAAGAACTATCACTCGATTGATCAGCTTTTTTCATGAATTGCAAAACGAATGATTTAGCTCATACACTTCGTAGCGCAGATGGAAAGATTTTGTCCGGCAACATCTTCACTTCCTCCACATATTTCGGGTGAAGACCGATCTGGTAGCCCTCTGTTGTCCAGATTCTGAAGGGCCGGTCGCTAAACTATTGAATGGTCAATAACCACGATCATGAGTGCAAGCTCCTATCTAATACCTTCTCGTATGCCTCTTTGAGCAAATTGGCACTGTCAAATTGCCATCTTCGTTTATAATCCCCCCTTTCTGATTTTTCTGGAGCATATAACGGGATGGCCCCGCCCGCCTTTGAGCGTTTGGTATAACTAAGGACTGCGATAATGGCTACAGCTGCAAGAAAAGAAGAGATGGCAAACAAAGTATATTCGGAGTTGAGCAAGAATTTCTTGAGGTGGAAGTTGGAAGCCATGGTCAAAATGACAGCAGCTGATGGAATTTAGGAAGCTTGAGGGCAGGGTGTAACACAAAAGCAATGGGGATCTAAAAATCCGTACTTCATTATCTGTACATACAAGACGGAGTTTATTGACCCGACATATATGTTGCATAGATTTGCGAAATGGTAATGAATAGTAAGCAATTGATATTTTTCACCGGCTCCGTGTCCGATGGCCACGGCTTCCGATGGCCGCGGAGGTTTGTCCGCAATGACGATTTCTGGCCAATACGTTCAACACAGCTCGCCGTTGAGACGTTGAATTACTACCTATCTAGATATGCGCCGTGCATGCATGCCGCCATTTTGGTATATGGTCCGGAATTATGCCTCCCTGAAGGGAAGGTTCCTATAGGTAAGCTGGTCGCGTGAAAAAGGAGATTTCTTGTCTTTCCATAATAGGGGGGTGTTAGTGCGATATCAGAGTCCCGTCATAAGTTTCTCCGATATATTTTATCTGTGTTAACTTGAAGCAGACAACAATCACTTAGACCATACTTCTCAACAATGGGGATTGATAGCGACATAAACGGTTATTCGAACGGTGCCAGTGATAAGAATGGTATTGAAACACTTTCAAACGGCCAGATTAACCATGGAAGCGCTAACAGGGTCTCCAATGGAACCAATGGAATCACCGAGGGAGCTATCGGTGGGGCCACTAGCGAAATACACAATGGAAGTTCGAATGGAACTTGGAGTGCATGCTCCCAAGAGACGAATGCTAAAGGGCAGGTCCCGATAGCCGTTTGTGGTATGGGAATGAGATTGCCAGGCGGAATCCGCAACGATCATGCCCTCTACGATTTCCTCGTCAACAAAAGGGATGCTCGGTCAACAATCGGAGAAGATCGATTTAACGTCGATGCATATTATAGCCCCCATGCGAAGCAAGGAACCATTAACACCAAACATGGCTACTTTTTGACAGACGTGGATTTTTCGGAATTTGATCTGTCAATGTTCACTCTAACACCTGCTGAGGCGGAGCAAATGGACCCCAATCAAAGACTTGTACTAGAGATAGTCCGGGAAGCTTTCGAAAGTGCAGGTGAGACAGAATGGCGCGGTAAGAATATTGGGACTTATGTTGGCATGTTTTCGGAGGATTGGCAAGACTTGGAACATAAAGATATACAGGAGTACAACCCTTATCGAGTCCTGGGTGGCCTTGACTTCGCGTTGCCTAATCGAGTCTCCTACGAATATGATCTTAAGGGGCCCAGGTATGTTTGAACACTGCATTGAAATACATGCTCTTGTTAAAAAAAAAGCCTGATTTATATGCAGTATGATCATCAAGACCGCATGTTCTGCTGCAGGGCTGGCTTTACATCAGGCTTCAGAAGCAATTCGGCAGGGAACAATTTCTTCTGCAATCGTATGCGGAACAAATCTGATTATGGCTCCAGGGATGACCATCAGCATGAGTATGCAAATGGCGCTTTCCCCAGAGGGATCTTCCAAGTCTTTTGATGCTTCTGCGGACGGATACGCTCGCGGTGAGGCAGTGAATGCGCTCTATATCAAGCGTCTAGATGAAGCAGTCCGGGACGGAAATCCCATCCGAGCAATTATTCGAGGTTCTGCAACCAATGCGTAAGTGACTTTGCATTTCGGATTGATTCATGAGCCGAAGCAAGACCTTTGGAGGAGAAATTTTCTAGAAATTTTTTCTCCGGAGAGATTAGACCAGCTCTGCCAAAAATTCTAGAACCAAATGCTGACTCTGCAATGCTGTCTATAGTGACGGAAAAACTAATGGGATGTCGGTGCCAAATGCTGATGCACATGAAGCTGTGATCCGCCAGGCCTATAATTCGGCAGGTTTGGATATTTCAGAAACGGCGATGGTCGAAGCTCACGGCACTGGCACGAAACTTGGTGATCCTATCGAGGCGAAGGCAATCGGAAATTGCTTCAGAGATAATGGTGCATTTCTTGGAGCCGTAGGTCCAAATATCTCCAGTCGAGTCGTCCACTACTAAAAAGAGAACAAAAAAATAGATAAAACCCAATCTAGGTCACAGCGAGGGCGCTGCGGCAATCACAAGTATTATCAAAGCGATTCTATCCCTCGAGCAACGCACAATTATTCCAAACATCAAGTTTAATACCCCAAATCCAGCAAGTGGGTTGCCACCAACTAGTAAACTCGTAAAGCAATGCTGATTATTCAAAGTCCCGTGGGAAGCTGACAAACTGATTGTACCTGTGGCGCCAAGCCCATTTCCTGATGATAAAGCAGAAAGAATCAGCGTGAACTCCTACGGTATCGGTGGTTCAAATGCTCATGTAACTTTCAGGAGACTTTCCAAAATTCAATCTCTTCGGCTGACTTGTGTGCAGTTCATCATTGACTCGGCGGCGTCCTTTGGTCTTGATACACCGCATTTACATGTGAAGTCAATTACTAAACAGCAAGTGCGACGTACAAGTCTTCTACTATTCTCCGCGAACCACGCCGAGTCGTTGAAACGTGTTGGTGAAAATATAGAGGCCTATCTCGACGTCCACCCAGACCGTCTTGAAGATTTAGCATACACCCTTGCCAAGAGAAGAGAACACCTTAAATTGAGAACTCATTGTGTTTTCAAAGATGACGATACACCTTTCGAAGTTTCGACTCAAACTAGGTTTCAGGGTGTGCGAGAAGCAGCGTTTGTATTCACTGGGCAAGGTGCACAATGGTAATTTGGAGTCTTCCTTTAGTTGCATCCACAGCTATTCCGCTGTCAAAGTGATTGTGCTGATTTTGACATCTTTCAGGGCTGGTATGGGTAAAGAACTGATTATTCAATATCCATCTGTTCTGAAAAGCATTCGGTCGATGGATGAAGTTCTCCACGGGCTGAAACAAGCCCCATCATGGTCAATTGAGGGTAATTCGGATCATATTCCTTTGTCTTATCTAAACTTATGATGACTTCGTGACACAGATATTCTTTTAAACTCGGATGACCCTAAATTTCTTAGACAAGCTGAATTTTCCCAGCCACTCTGCACGGCCATACAGATTGCTCTGGTTGATCTCTTTGCTGCCTGGGGCATCACTCCTTCTGGAGTCGTTGGCCATTCAAGCGGTGAAATTGGAGCAGCGTATGCTGCGGGTGTTTTGAATTCCGCAGAGGCTATCATCACCGCATATTATCGTGGTTATGTATGCAAATCCCCACCAAAATCTGGAGGGATGGCTGCTATTGGCTTGGGGAAAGAAGATGTCGCCAAGTATCTTGTTCCGGGTGTTGGAGTCGCCTGCGAAAACAGCAAATCTAATGTCACGCTTTCTGGAGATATGGAAACCTTGGAAATAATTATGTCTAGCATCAAAGAGGAGCTACCCGGTATACTTGTCAGAAAGCTGCAAGTGGAAATGGCTTATCACTCCCGTAAGTTCCTCCCTCCACCTCCATTGGCTAGTGATGTTTGGTTTTGAAGAGCAAGATTGGGGTTTTCTCCGCAAGATCTGTCACCATCGATACTAAATATCACAATTGAAATAACAGTGTCAATTGGCTAATCCAGACAGATCATATGGCGCTTGTTGGAGACCTCTATTGTGAGCTCATAAAAAGCCATCTCTCGCCCCGTCATCCCACCATACCATTTTACTCAAGCGTCAAATCGAGAGTTCTGGACAATGCCTCCGACTTTGGGCCACAATACTGGCAAGATAACTTAGAAAGTCCGGTTTTGTTCTATAGCGCTGCAAAAGCACTCATTGCATCGGACGAACGAAACGTACTTTTGGAAATTGGACCCCATGCAGCACTTGGTGGTCCCTTGAGGCAAATTCACAAAGAAAATCCGGCCGCCACAATCAACTATGTTTCTGCTCTCATACGTAACAAGAGCGGCCTCAACTCATTCCTAGAAGCGGTAGGGCAGCTGTGGGCTCTTGGTGTATCAATCTCTTACCCATTTGACACCAAAGCCACCAGTGTACTTTCCGATCTGCCTACATATCCTTGGAATTACGATCAGAGCTATTGGGCTGAAACTAGAGTTATGAAAAATTGGAGGTTCAGAAAGCACCTTCCTCACGACCTCATTGGCCTTCGAACCCTTGAATCTAGCGAAGTTTCGCCCGCCTGGAGAAACGTCCTGCGACTTGTGGATGTCCCGTGGCTTAGCGATCATTGTGTTGGTAATGATATCGTGTTTCCTGGGGCTGCTTATGTTGCTATGGCCGGAGAAGCTATCTTCCAAATCAATGACATTCGAGAGTACACTGTGCGGGATGTGGAGTTGAGCAAAGCTATGGTCATCTACAAAGATAAGCCACTTGAGATTGTCACTAATCTCAATCCACAAAGGCTCACCTCCGTTTTGGACAGTGAGTGGTATAATTTTCAGGTTCTTTCGTATGACGGAGCTACCTGGAACAAACATTGCTCTGGACTTGTACGCAGCGGTCGTGCTTCGACACTTCCGACAAAGAGAACCGAAAGTTTCGATAGACAGGTCTCAGCCTCGAGGTGGTACACAACTATGTCTAGAGTTGGCCTGAACTACGGTCAAAGATTTTCTGGGTTGCAAAACATAAGCGCGAGGGTTGTTGGGAACGTAGCTCGCGCAGACATCATTGACAACCAGGAAGTTCAAGAGTCTTTATACATGATTCATCCTTCCACCCTTGACCTTGTTTTTCAAACTTTTACAGTGGCATCTACGCAAGGAATTCACCGAAGTTTGAAGAAGTTAGCACTTCCGACCTTCATCGAGGAACTTTATGTTGGTGACGCAACCAATAAGGCTATCCAGGTCAATAGTGCTACTGTAGCCAGTAGACCTGGCGCTGATCAAGGTAATTCGTACGGAATCTCAGAGAATGAGATGGTGTTTTACGTTCAAGGTCTTCAACGAGCACCCATGGATATAGAGAAACCACCAGAACCGAACGCGCTCCAACTTCAGTGGAAGCCACATTTTGACTTCTTGAACGCCGGAGATTTAATGGAGCTGAAGCATGATATCAAAGAGCAATTGGAATACCTGGAGAAGCTATTTGTTCTGTGTGCCATTGAATCGAGGAATGCCATCGTCGGTCTCAAAAGTGCGCAACCTCATTTCGAAAAGTTTCGCATTTGGCTGGATCAACAATATGAGCGCTTCCAACAACCCAAATTTCCTTTGGTCGAAGATTCAATGGACTTGGTTCGCATGAGTTCATCTGACCGACGAGACCTTATTCCGAGAGTGCTTGAACAGTGTAAGGCTAGTGGCTGCTGGGCGCCAGCCACGGCGACTTACCGTGGCTTCATTGAAGCAGCAAGTATATTCGAGGGACGGACCGATTACCTCGATCTCTTACTTCAAGATGGAGTTCTCACGGGTATATACGATTGGTACAATGATATTTGGGAATTCAAAGACTACATGCAACTTCTGGGACATCTCAAACCACAATTGAAAATCCTCGAAATCGGCGCCGGAACTGGTGGTCTGACCGACAAACTCCTCGGGCATCTCAAGTCCGACTTTGGAGAGCGTCTATATTTTAAGTATACCTATACCGACATCTCATCCGGCTTTTTCGTTCAGGCAAAGGAAAGATTCAAGGATTTTGAAGGTATTGAATATAAGGCACTTGATATTTCCAAGAATCCACTGGAGCAGGGTTTCAACGCCGGCGAATACGATCTAATTCTTGCGTCAAATGTATGTACTAATTGTTTCATTCCCACTTCGCTCTTACTAATGATAATCACAGGTATTGCATGCCACTCCATCCCTGTTCGAAACGCTATCAAATGTCCGAACCCTGCTTCGACCAGACGGTCAGCTTCTTATGCAAGAGCTATGTCCTGGTAGGTGTATTCTCTCCATCACAAATTTGGACATACTAATATGACACAGTAACACGAACCATCAGTTTCTTGATGGTAAGTGTTTCCTCTTCTATTTATCTATTTGTTCCACATATCCCATGATCATTCCTTCATAATTTGTGGAATTTGTCAGCTATGATTTAGAACTTAGTATCCTGTGCTATTTCACGTCGATTGGTGTTTGAGTCTTCCACAAATGCTTAGCTCTTTGCTTATCTGAAAATTCCAGGGTCCCTTTTCCGGTTGGTGGGAGGGTGAAGAGGATGGCCGGGTGGATAGTCCCTTTATAGAACCGGGCGAATGGGACAAAAGACTAAAACTCGCTGGCTTCACTGGGTGCGATTCAGTGAACCTCGACTACGAGGCACCCTACACTTATCAGGCGAATATCGTTGCAAAACCCGCGCTTCAAGAACAAGATCCACAGAAAATCACTTTGCTTCGGGGTTCTAAACCACACGCTCTAATTTCAGAGGTTGAAGATGTGCTCCGTGAACGTGGAATTCAGTTTGAACAGTGTACATGGGGTCAGGAGCTCCCCGCAGACCAAGATATCATTTCCTTCATGGATCTTGGAGAAAAGCCTTTACTCCAGGACATCAACGAAGAGGACTTGGCCAGACTTCTTGAAGTCATCGAATCGCTCGACCAATCAACTATACTTTGGCTCACACCTGCGGCTCAAATTCATCCGATCGACCCTCATGCTGCCCAGATTCTTGGCATGGTGAGAACTATTAGGCAGGAACTCGCCCTATCGTTTGCCACCCTTGAATTGGAACATACAGCTACAGGGGCTGCTAGTGCCGTCGTCGATGTTATCACAAAGATCCAACAATCCAGGGATAACATTAGCGCAGAACTGGAGCCGGATATGGAATATGCATGGTCTGATGGCAGATTGAATGTCAGTCGTTTCCACTGGGTCGAGGTTGACAAAGCTTTATCCGGAACTACCAAGGAAGCGGAGACAAAGGCCCTGACTATCGGTACACCTGGGTTATTACAGACATTGCATTGGACAAATCAAACACTTGGAGTGCCGGCCCCTGACGAGGTCCACATCAAGATGACCGCCGTTGGATTGAATTTCAAAGATGTCATGGTTGCCATGGGAATCATCAATGGTGATATCGAAAAGAATCCCTCTAGCTCTTTCGGTCTGGAAGGGATTGGATATGTCACTAGGTTGGGCTCCGAAGTTACCAATGTCGCCGTTGGAGATCGCATCATGTCGATGGGATGCGAGTCTGCTGGCATGGCTACCTTAATTAAACGTCCCGCCAGTCTTTGCATTAAGATTCCAGATCAAATTAGCGACGAAGAAGCGGCTACGATGCCAATCGTTTATGTAACGGTCCTGATGTTCCTCGTTGAGAAATGGAAGCTCGAGAAGGGACAGTCTATACTAATTCATAGTGCTGCTGGAGGTAATTCCATATTTTCTTTCCATTCCAAACAATATGATTGCACTTGTGCTGACGTATCTAGGCGTTGGCATCTGCGCAATTAACGTTGCGAAATGGATTGGTGCTGAAATTTACGCTACTGTTGGAACTGAAGAGAAAGCAACTTTTCTGGAAACCGAATTTGGCATTTCCAGAAACCGGATTTTCAACTCTCGAGACAGCAGTTTCCTAATAAGCGTCATGGAAGCCACTAACGGTGTGGGCGTTGACTTGGTGTTGAATTCCTTGTCAGGTGAGCTGCTTTCCACCTCGTGGAAATGTGTTGCTCCCTATGGCGCAATGGTCGAAATTGGCAAACGGGACATGGTTGGTAGAGGAAAACTTGCTCTGGCCCCCTTTGAAGACAACAGAACCTTCCTTGGAGGAGACATCGCTCGTCTTATGGTCACCCACAAATCGACTGTTGCACGCTTAATGAAGCTTACCCTAGAACAATATCTTGAAGGCAACTTTAAACCAATCTCTCCAATAACAACTTTCGACGCCGAAAATGTGGAAGACGCATTTAGATATATGCAAAAGGGCTCGCATATCGGAAAGATTGTTGTCAAGTTTCCTCAGGATGACATTTTGCCGTTGGCTCCTACCGTTCCTGTACCTGAATTCCGGGGTGATGTCACATATCTGCTTACTGGAGGCTTAGGCGGCTTGGGAAAGGCAGTTGCCAGTTGGATGGTTTCATATGGTGCTAAGAATTTGATGTTTCTTTCCAGATCTGCAGGGAAGACAGATGAAGATAAAGTCTTCTCGAGAGAGCTCAAGTTGATGGGTTGTTCATCTCAATTCTTCCCATGCGACATTGCCGATTACGCAGTTGTCAAGAATGCAGTTTCTCGGGCTGCCCTACCTATTGCTGGAGTCATGCAAATGGCAATGGTGCTTGCCGATATAGGTGTCCTAGACATGACACTGGATTCCTGGAATAGAGCTACGCGCCCTAAGATCCAGGGGACGTGGAACATCCATAATCTCCTACCCAAAGATATGGATTTCTTTGTTCTGTTCTCTTCGGTCGCTGGAACGTATGGATACTACGGGCAATCAAACTACGCATCAGCCAATACTTTCCTCGACGCATTTTCTCAGTACAGACACAGCCTTGGTCTGACTGCCTCAGTGATGGACATTGGTCCAGTCGACGAGGTTGGGTTTCTCAGTCGTACTGCAGCTGCCCGAGAAAATTTCCTAGCTGTCTCAACCCTCTTGACAGAGCAGAACTTTCTCGACTATTTACAACTAGCTATTGCACGATCCTCGACTAAATACGCCCCTCCAAAGACATTGGGCGCGTTGTCAAGTGGATACCAAGCTCCAAACCATATCGTCCAGACAACCCAATCAAAATTGCCAATTATGGATTCTCAAAATGCCATTTTGTGGAAACGAGATCCTCGTATGGCGATCTATCGAAACATCGAGACGACTTCTACAGCAGAGAAGACGGAAGCTGGGGACCAGCTGAAGCAATTTCTATCCAGCATGATGAGTGACCCAAGTAGACTAGATCAGAAATCATCTGCCGATATTGTTGCGGAAGAGCTTAGAAAGTGTCTCTCCAACTTCTTGCCCAAGGGGGATGAAGAGATTGGTATGACTTTGACCCTCTCTGCTATGGGTATTGATTCCCTGGTGGCGATTGAAGTCCGAAATTGGTGGAAACAGAGTCTTGGCATTGAAATTTCGGTTCTGGAGTTGTTGAGTGGAGGTAGTATCGAACAACTGGGGGAATTTGCCGTAAAGCGGCTCAAGGTCAAGTATTCTGGCAAATAACACAAATAGTAAGTCTTACATTTTGGACTAAATTAGTATTGAGTAATAGAATAAGAGAAATATGTCTTCAATTGCAAAGTGAATCATGACCATGAAATAATTATAGCCTGGTGATCTCGTGCGAGTACGAAGAGGATTTGCTTGCTTTTCAGATTTCGACCCTATAGCCTCGAATTCGCCGGTCCAACGAGGACAAAACTCTTAAGCCACATAGATAAAGCCTGTCTAGCGCTTACAGGACACGTCGCAAGTTCTTAAACAAGGGCTTCCCCCACTTTCAGTGGATTTCCTTCTCTTCACCTACACCCACCGATTCCCCTCTTTTTTCCAGCATGGCTTCAACGTCTAGCAAGCTCGAGCTCTTTGAAAGGATCGACCTTACGTTCAAGAGCGTCAATGACCACCCTATCGAAGCAACTATCTTGATACCAAAAACATTGCAATCAGAACCTCGGGCCTCGTATGCCACAATCGTCAATTGGCATGGTGGCGGCTTTGTAGTCGGAGATCGCATGTATGAAGGATGGCTTCCACCTTGGTAAATTCTAACCGCGCTTCCCCCTATTAGAACTCCAAATACCAGTGCACAGATAAGAAGACTAGATCCTGATATCAAGTAATCCTACAGGCTTCTCGATCTCTGCATCACAAACTCGGCTATTCTCATCGCTCCGGACTACCGCCTCCTCCCAGAGTCCAACACCGCCGAAGTTCTCAGCGACGTTGAAGATTTCTGGAAATGGCTACACAATACCTTGCCTCCTCTAACCAGCACCTGGAATGCCGTTCCCGACCTATCACGTCTGGCCTGCACTGGTCAATCATCTGGTGGATATCTCGCCGTACAATCTGCCCTCGTCTTCCCCCATCTCGTGCAAATTGCACTCATAATTTCTATGGGTAGTCCATTATACACCGACTTCCCTCACTATCGCATCCCAGGTCCCCGGAAAATTCTGGGAAGAATGCCTCCACCGCCGTGGAAAGCAGAGAGAATGGTGCGGAGCTATGTCAAGAATATAAAACCGGGGACTGTCCGAACATCTGGAGATGCGGTCGAGATGTGGGAATTTCTGACCTGCGTATTGCAGCAAGCTTATTTGCCCCGCTGGGTTGGTAGTAAAGGACGTGATGATTGGGAGATTATGAAAATGTTGGCAAAGGCGGATCGATTCCCCCCGATATGGGTCATTCAAGGAGAGCAGGACTCTGTGGTAAATCATGTTTCCTGAAATTGGCCTGTTTGAGAAGACTAATGATTTTTTTTTGTTGTGACAGGTCCTTCCAATGTGCTCAACAGGCTTTGTGGAGGGTTTGAAAGAGAGTTTGCCGGATGTTCCTGTACTGCTCACGCTTCGGGCGGGAGATCACGCGTTTGAGGTGAAGTATAGTGTCGATGATGAATGGGTTCAAGAGGGATTTGAGTTTGTTGGGAGATATTGGCCCACCAGGTCTTAGCCTTTCGCTTTGACGCGAGATTTTGCATACTCACTGGAACTCATATTACCTTTATGGCTACAGATCCAGTTTGGCACAAAGAGTTTTTCGATATTGCTAGAGAGAATTTGGAAGTTGGCTATGGATACTGGATAGGATAAGCAACGGTTATTATATACCTTACTATTTTTCAACTTATGAAGTCTAAAGGAGGTCAGATGGAAAGCATTGGGATTCAGGCAGAGGGCGTTGTATTGACCAAAGAGGCAAGTTCACCTGTAATAATCGAGAAGTTCGGGGCTACGTAATGCCCCCTACAGTGTTCCATAATCACCCTCGTGGCTTGGCTGGCGTTTATGTCACATGATGGCGGGTCCGCTATCACGTGGTAGGTTGTGGGGTTTGTACAGCCCCGAACCTCTGGATTATCACAAGCATTGCCATACCTGGACTTCAAGAGAAGCCCTCAATTCGAATTAATTTTGGTCAAGATCGTCAATTTTCAAAGGAGTCTTCAGACTCGAATTGATTATATTCGAAATCGTAATTAGGAGTACTTCGTAAAGAAATTTCAGAAAGTCGTGCGTTGGAATATATATTTAAATAAGAGAATTTTCGTAAAAATATTGGCACTCGGACAGCGAGTCGCAAATATCTTTGATGGTCTAACGGTCATTTATACTGCTTGTTGTAGGTGTTATGCCTCAGCTTAGAAAGGTATTATCGTTTTTTCGTTTTTGAAGCTAACGTCCCAAATGTGGTTTTGAATACCAAGTGCCACGAAACTTGAAATGCCACGCAGATCCATTTAGATACCCCAGCGGTTAGAGGTGAACGGAATAGGAAGGTGCGTGGAGCGGCAAGGTTTTGTTTTGCGTCGATTGGGAAATACAAAGGGTTCTTATCAAGCATTGGCCAGACCCTAGCTAGTCATAGCCTTTGGGCGAGAGAGGAGTACCCCTTACACCGACATGAAAGCCTGACAGAGGTCTTACTATAGACAGAGCCTACAGTAGTTAACGAAATGGGCTTCCCCTCAAAACTGACTTTGAAAATTTCAGTCCCGCTCGCTCGACAAGGGTACTTGCAGCACCTTACCAGAAGCGGATAGAGCACGACGAAGGTGTACTCTTCGGCTAGCGACCGGACGATATTCTTATGAAGTGACACTAGGACTTTTTGAGGAATAGAGTACTTGCTGTCTTGTCAAGAGTGTTTCTTGAAGTCTAAAAACAAATTTTGTATATACGTCTTTCCCTATTCTAAGCGAGTATACTAAATTCCGGATTTTCATAGTAAGCGACTTTTCCGAATTTGGTTTTCAAAACGGCAGAATTCAAATAAGGGCTTTTACAGGCATTGACACAGTCTTCTAGGTGTGTATGACCTCCGAAACGACCCAGCGCTTAGAGGTTGAATCGGACAAATCATCGCGAGACAAATCCTTTGGTTGACACCACAAAGCCTTCCTATCATGGTACTACCTTGCCATTGTGGTGCTGCCTAGCCACTTCCAACAGCAAGGCATTCTTCTCCGCTTCCTTTATTTATTTAACTCGGCTCATCCAACTTGGAAAACTCGAAATCTTGGCTATCTTTCATCTCATAGACTTCATCCCTTTCTAGCAGCACTCTCTCGAATATGGTCTCTGAAGCTTTTCGAAACCCATTTGCAGAATTTGGGGACCTCCTTCGCCAACCCGATTTCCTTCGTTTGGCGAATTCGTCCCCTCATTCCCCTCCTTCCCATCCTTCCCCCGCAGATACTCCTACAGAAGCAGAATTGCCTTTCGAAAGTGCCGGGCTAAGAAAGGAATTGCAGTATTGGGGATCCGTAGAAAGTGTGTATTGGATGTACAAGTTCTTGCGCAGAGAGTGGTATCGGTCCGCACCTTCTGGAACTCCTTTGACGGACGCTGCGTATCGGCAAGCCATGGACCTCCCACCTATTGACTTCGAAGCGCGCTTGGATGACCCATCTCGACGATACAGCATTTTTGCATGCACTTCTCGCGACGCATTGTGGCTCACAAAGCCAAAGGAACTTCCCCAGCAAATCAAATCCCCTTGGACCGTGTCAGAATTAACGGCATATCAAGATCGTGAGCGTTTGGACGAGTCCGCCGGAGATCGCAACCTGGAAGAGCTGGCCATGAAGTACGGAGGATACATCCCATTCGGCGTGGGAGACTTCAATCGTGCGAAGAAGAAGAAGGAACAAGGCCTCGCATTGTCGTCTTGTGATCTCGATTGCATCAAGTCATTTGATCCTGTGCTGGAGATGGACTTTAGAGAGGAGGATCAATACCGAGATGCCCGCAAACGATTCAAAGAACTATGCAAGGACCCCGAATACATTGAACAGCTTAAGGCCGAGCAAGAGGATGATACGCAGCATTTGATGAAGGCAATCCAACATCTTGAAGAGGATCAAGGGGGATTGGTAACCGCCTACCAACCTCAAGATCTCAGGCACAGACCTGCATCTCAACTTTTGGTCAGCTCGGAAGCCACTCCCCTATCGCAACGGAGAGTCCTTGGTCACTCGCATCGAAGGATCCCCAAGGATCGCAAGAATCGTTCCGGTTGGACTCATGACGAGCTTGAAATTCTCAATACGTGGTCTATTCTCCTGAGCGAGCCCGCCTCGATGGAAAGCGCCGATTGGCAAAACCTTCGAGGTCAACTGCCAAAACGCACCAAGGGAGAAGTTATGAGGAAATCATTAAACCTTTGGAAGCGTTCGCACTGATAGTGTGGCTATGGAAGGGAAGAATTGGTTGGGCGGAATTTTTTTTTTGCCGGTCGGAGACAGTCTATATTTTCAATTTAATCGTTCTTATCGTTTTTGTATCACGAGTCTTTTCAGTTCTTTTCGTATTTGCAGTCACTGGTTCAGGTTGGGCTTTTGCGAGAATATTGCTACTTCGATTACAAGATATAAGTTAACTTAACTTATATGTAGACATCAGAGAACATCCCCCATTTCAACCCCCCCAAAAAACACAATGAGCTTCCATGTATCTCGCTAGTCCAGCCAGCAGTGCGTCTTACATCCTTGACCCACACATTCATCGCTCCAAACTCCCACCTCTTGTAAGGTCAAACGACTTTCTTCTGGTTCATTAATGTTGTCAGCTTGCATCTCATATATGTTCAAGAGCCACCATCTCGCTTACAAGCATTCTCTAACCCTCAATTATCTGCAATATTGTTCTCGGGTGAATAAGGTGGAGGTGCATCTCTTGAGAGGTCCAAAAGACAATTGTGGCATACTGATGCTGTCCCAGGTTGCGTGCAATTGTGGCACGGCGATTTGGTCTCAGGTAGCGCGAGAAGCACAGGATCTCTAGCTAGCGCTGAGGAAAATGGCGTCAGACCAGTCTTGCAATCGCTCAATTCTCGGTTGTATGAGAAAGCGTTGTGATAGTGAACGGGCGGTGAGATGATGATATCCGAACCAACCCGAAACACAAGCTCAAAAAGCTCCCTGATGTCCCGAATCTTAGCCATCTGTTTCAGTTTGAGTGCCGTAATCGAGAATTTCTGTTTCGTAGCCAAGTTTGAGGGGCATTCAAATCTGTAGGTCAGATATCTTGTGCTATCGGAGTATTTCTTCGGATCGATGTATTTGGGATATTTGGCTATAGCAGGGTTGTATACGCTGGGAAGTTTTGTGCAAACATAACATGAAACAAAGAAGATATCGAGGGCATCTCCACCGTGGGCCGAGATATTTTGCAATCTCACTGTCGTGGTCCAGTGACAGTTGTAGCATATCATTGATGTGTTGTAATACGCTCGTTCAAGCATGATTGGCGATGAATGCGGAAACGGATGGTGATTGAAATACAAGAGAAGATCGGGTGTGAGTGCTGATTATATCTCCATATAAGATAATTCCCAAGCGGAGAGTACTTCAGCGCTTAATCATAATTCGTGTGCTGTCCTTGGGAAAATGTGTTCCGGGCGAAACCAAAAAACAAAACCGAACAACCCTGCATTTCTCGCCCCCAAACTTGAAAACTTGGTTTCCACATTTTCTGTTAGCGAGAATTGTTATGTTGCATTCAGGGGCTTTGCATTTTATCATTGGATTTATCGCTCATATATTTGCCGCCCATATTTTCTTTGAAAATGTGATCTAATTTTGGACTGAGGAGGCTGGAGACCTTTTTTAGATCTCTATGCAGACATGAATGAGTACTTAAAGATCTCCGCCCACCATTTTGTGGACAGGGCCAGAGCATAGCTCAGCTCCTCATTCTCAGCCACGTTTACCACAAGCATAGCACTATTCACAATGTCTCCCACTTATTCTATTGAAAGAGAAGCGTCACGAGACGTGGATTCATTGGAGCAGGACTTCGATGCGATGAATATTGATCTCATGGACCTCGACGAGGAAGATATCGAAGGAACTTCGAATGCCGAATCTGGGTTGCTCCTACCGGCAAAGAAAAGGGCATTTCCATTTGCGTCTGCGAACACTCACAAACGTCCAGGATCACAACCATACTCTATGGATTTTAAGCGGGCAAAGAATTGGGATTCAGTCCCACCCGCGCCTGCAGCTCCTCACAAGCCTTCTGAGTTCGGCACAAATCCCAAAACGCCACTACCATGGGGTACGCCTTCTAAGCCACAATCGTCTAGTGGATTCTCATTTGCGGATTGGGGAAAGGCTGCAGGCCCACCTGCGCCCGCACCTCAGAAGACTTCTGAGTTCGGTACAAATCCCAAAACACCCTTATCATGGGGTACACCTTCTAAGCCACAATCATCTAGTGGATTCTTATTCGCGGATTGGGGAAAGGCTGCAGGCCCACCTGCTGCCAATAAGTCCTCGCCACCATCAAATGCCAATCAAAGCTCCCTCGGACACGCCACGAGTAGTGACTTACCCATGTCGCCCCGAGGACGGGACCCAAAGTCAATCACAGCATCATTTGCCATGCTGCTATCATCACCAGCCTCGGGTGAAGCGGTCAAAGAATCGGCGGATAAAGAATCGAAGTTCGACGCCAGCCCCAGGACATCGACATTCTCTGAGACCCCCGAGTCGGACAACAAAAAAGGTGCACTGGAGAAGAAGGATCGAGGAAGTGATACCACAGACCCGAAACCATCGTTCAAGCCAGCTGCCCAGGAGGGCGTCACCTCCCAGCCCCGGTTACGACCATTCGAAGCTTTGGCAGCCCTTCTCAGGGTCCCAAACGAACCAAAACGTTACTACAAGAGTCCATTCTCCGAGGACATTGAGTACTCGGCAGCCGCGACGGAATATGATTCCGACGCTGAGTCCACTCATCCCGAGATTGGAGGCTCTCAAAATCACGGACTCCGCTCCAAGTCTGGCAACTTTTCCGAAGACATCAAGATGGTAATGCGGATCCTCACAGCATGGGCCAGAAACACGACCGCGGAAGGGCTATCCTTTTCTCAAGATGAGAGTGACCTAGTAGATGGTTTAGATAAAGCGGCTAATAATGTTCTCCGCTGGTGGGCGAAAATGAAAGACGAAAAGGACCGCAATGATAAGGTTGAGGGTGAGATTCGTCAGCACATTCAAAATTACAGAAAGCAGATAATCTAGCGCTGGAATTGGTTTGCTCGGTCTATGGATATTTCTTGCTCTTTTGCGCTTATGCAGGAGTTCTAGCTTATGCTCCTTTCCTCCTTTCCTTCAGTTGTCATTTTAGCATAGCAGTGTAACAAATTATTTGTAAAGGTGTTTTAGAATTAGCGACTTAGGGCACTGAAGACGCTGTGATTTAGTGACTGAGTATGCTGAGCCGAGCGTGACAAACCGCTGAAAGTTGACGACTTTCCCCTCCATTTGTCTCAGCCACCGACAGTACAACTCGATATTTTCCTTATAAAAACATGCATTTGTGATAACAATGAAGAGATGGCATGATAGTTACTCCACATGATCAAACATGACAAACTTTCATATCAACTCTTACGGATGCCTCTGGAGCATTATAACGTCCATCCCTGTGTAGCGAGAAATATGATAACTTAGGTACATTGACTTTCAGTATCTCAAAATCTGTACACACATCGTAACTATTAATTTCTATATGCAAAGTCGCCTCCGTTGCTACTTCTAAACACTCTAAACCCCTTCTCACTCTAAAATCATATTCGCATTGTCGTCGTCGCACCTAATTTGCGGAGAGTCTTCGTTTGTGGGGTAATAGTGCTTCTTTACCACACCTCCAACTTCATGTTCTTATTGCTCCTAGTACTTATAAAAGGGACTTACCTGAGCTTCAGGGCCGTAGTGCCAAGCTAGAAATCGTCATGAGTCTTGTGGCTGCTGCGATATGCAAATTCATGCATGGTGCCACAAGGGTCTAATACTTCTAGTCAAGATGACTAACCGCTTTTGGTTAGAGCAAACTAACCCTGCAGCCTACCCTAAAACTTGGGTAAAATGCCTTCGAAATTTTAGCTCCCGCTAAATTTCGCAGGCATTTTTTGTGGCGAAATATTAGCCTTAGGCATTAAAAGTCACCACAAATTGAAGGTCACTCACTGGTGGTCACAGCTTCTGCTGGCCTTTCCGGCTGACCCCAAGTACATTCTCCTTGTGCGTCTGCCTCCGCTTTGTCCAGATACAGAGCATTCTGTCTCCTTGAACTGCATCGTTCCAGGAGAACAATCGACATTGCGTCTTGCGTCAATCGCGCTCTTTTCCTCATCCAGCAAGCCTGAATCCCTGAAGGTATTGACATCCTCTGAGGTTGACCACCTCAACTGGGGACACCGACCACGACGTCCCTGGAGTTGAATCAACCTTCTCTAGATTTTCGCCCGGCGTATTCAAGCTGTATGTGCTTTGGTCTCATCTACAACCTTGCGGCTTGTTGTCCTTTCCAAGACGCAAGAGTTGATTCGGCCTCGGTCAAGGTAAGCTTGACTTTCAAAACTCTATCTCAAAAGCTCACATATCCCAGAACCTCTGCGAACCACTTCCTGACGTGCTATCGTTATCGCTATGCCCGAACAACCTTTGACATACGAAGAAAGCCACGAACGGGTGTACTGCTCCTACCAAGATCGCTTCCTGAAGAGGAGCCTCGCCCCCTCCGAATATAAGACCACGCGATCCGGCAAACTATATATTCCGTTTTATAATAGGGAAAGGCTAGAAAATGAGGTGGCTTGCCTGAAGTACATTAAACAGGAAACAGACATTCCTGTCCCTGAAGTCCTTGACGCATATGAGGAAGATGGTTCATTTTTAGTATGGACCGCGCGTGCCAAAGGCGTCCCTCTCAATGCGCTTGAGCATGAAGACCGATTGAAAGTCTTTCCCGAAATTCATAAACACATCAACACGTTGCGAACGCTACGGTCGAATACGACAGGTGGCCCATCAGGCATTCTCTGTCCACCTCACATAGTCACAAATCATTGTGATCGCAATACAATATGGCAGCGGATTTCAGCCAAAGATTCCAAATACGTCTTTTGTCATCGCGATCTTTCAGGTTCAAACATCATAGTCGATCCTACAACATTCAAGATCACTGCGATTCTCGATTGGGAATTTAGCGGATTTTACCCACAAGAGCATGAGATACCTTTCTACGAAAAGCCCATACCAGCAGGCGCTCAGCTCAGGTACTTTCCTCGAACGGTTCAGCTAATCGAGCAATTTTGGGAGGATTCTACTCGTCTGAGAGAGAACTGATCAATACACAATTCGACTTGAGCGCATGTGGTATTACTAGGCATGATTGGTGTGATCGAAAGCATTAAAATTCGCTGGGTACATCTCCAAAGGGTCACCCCCCCACCGATTGCCATACGTTCTCTCGTGTATCCATCAAAAAGCCTTGTCTCCCTTCGAAATTCTGCAACAGTTAGAATTTTTGTCTATCGAGGAGAGACTGTTCACTTTACCTCAAGTCATAGGGGGACTAGGTGTTGCTTCAGGCGGAGGCGTCTTTGGCTCAGGTTCAGGCTCAGGCTCGGGTGATGGGGACGGAGTTGGAACTCCATGCGGGTTTCTATCACCGCATTCTATACACTCGTTTTGGCTTTCGGAAACTTCTTTCCCACAATTCCTACAAGGTCGAAGAGGCATCGCGAGTTCGAGTTTTGATGTTGGGTCGCAAAGATCAGATGGACCCCGCAACCTTCATTGAGCAGCGCTCAGGGTTTTAAAGAAACTTGGAAGAGTATACTCCGATGTAAGCCGAATTCCCACAGTCACATTGAGTCCAGTTGTCCGTTCCTAGGCGATGTGGTGCATACTTATTCCATGATTAGCCTTTTATCCGATTGGTGCATGGAAGCCTGAACCAACAGTCATGCTCCATACATATTGACAACCTGCCACGTCACCTTGCGGGTACGGACTGCGAGATCTTGTGGGTGTGCGCAAAGACAATCATGATAACGAGAAGTGCAGTTTCCCCTTCTATTGCGCCGATAATACTATGCAAGCTAACTCTAATCTACAGTAGGTCGCGACGTCGGCATAATGTTGCCTCCTAGAAACCTATTTGGACTGTTCATCTGAAATCAATCCAGTCCTTCGCAACATGCGCTCAGATCATCCGCGCCACTGGAGCCCTCCATGGTCCTGGCGCTTCCATCAGCAGTGCTACTTCTGGCTCTGGCGTGTCCGCCCTCGTACGCTTCCGACTGCCTTTTCCTTTGACCTCTTTTGCAGCACACGCCACTTGTGGCTCTGGCTCTGGCTCATCCTCATCTGCCTCTACCGCGACACTCTTACGCTTCCGACCACGTTTTCCCTGGCCCTTTGCGGCGTCTTTCGAAGCACACTTTAGTTGTGTCTCCTTAATATTCTTATAACTTATTATCTTTGCTGTCCCTAGTATCACCGGCCTTATTAATCAACGAACTTTGGCTTTGTTGTTTATCTCCAATAAGAATTGATTTTGATCTTAAAAAAGGGTAAGCTTAGCAAAGAATACTTGGGCAATATTGGTAATCTTCTGTATATACTTTTGTAGATAATCTGTACAAGTTTTAGTAAGTATATTAGTATTCTGTTTAATAATACTAAATAATAACAAAAGAATCTCTGCTGACACTGGCATAACAGACAATTGTATTACTATATCTTACGGACAAGACCCTAACTGAATTATATTGGTTTTTGGAGCGATCGACTAGGTAAAAGACTTTGAGATATTTCTGAGTACTTTGTCTAAGTTATATAAAAATAAATCACAAGTCATCTATATAGTAATTATATTTCTTTTTGTGAATACTCTTTTTCTTGCAAGGCTATATAAAGTAGTGAAATATTGCTTACCAACTGTATTTGTATTTGCTTAACATAGCCTATTAATCTGATTGTGGTAGACTTTCTTTAAGAATATAAAGATTTTAATATTACAGGGCTAAAGCTTGTAAAAAGTATAAAATAATAGGTAATACAATATAATATTGTTCTTGAAACAAAACTCTAAGATTTTCAGGGTCTTGTGTATTTCAAAGCTATTACAAATCAGTATCTATAGCTTTCTATTAGTATATTCTTTTGTTTAGAAATTAAATATATACTTTAGTTACTCAAAGCTGATCTTTGAGTTAGTATATCTAGATTTAGAGTATATATAGTACTATTCAAAGATAGGAAATATAATTTAGTTACTTTAATAAATATTAGTTAGTCAAATAATCATTGGTAATAAAGATCTATTATCTATACTAAT